>Ga0307470_10000155_pt1 | contig 47926 bp, 36 predicted proteins | sample atmos_gasesAM3C__FD_204565 | JGI IMG/M metagenome (GOLD analysis project Ga0307470, IMG submission 204565) | Hardwood forest soil microbial communities from Morgan-Monroe State Forest, Indiana, United States - atmos_gasesAM3C_05 | ecosystem: Environmental > Terrestrial > Soil > Temperate forest... | reverse complement strand
TTTCATGAGCTTTCCCACGCCCATTCATGGAAATAACCCACTTGTTTGGCAAGAACCAAGACCCCCTCATCCGCCTTCGGCACCTTCTCCCCCCCGCTGAAAAACGCGGGAGGGAGAAGACGCTCGACTTACACTGTGCCTGCGATTCCACTTCGATGGTGAGAGATCAGGCCTAGAGGAAACGGGCCCGAAACACCGTCCAGGCAATCCGCAATGTGTCCTGCAGCGGGCGAAAGTAGCTGGTCGTGGTCCCGTCGACGAATCCCATCTCGATCGGTGTCATCGACACCCGAAAGCCGGCCAGGCCCGCGCGGACGATCACCTCGCTGTCCATCTCGAACCCGTCCGAGCGCAGAGTCACCGCGCGCAGCAGCCGCGCCGAATAAAGGCGGAATCCGCACTGGGAATCGGTGACTCCGGTTCGCGACAGCTTCGCAATGGCCCACGTCGAGAAGACGTTCGCCCGGCGCCGCCTCGGCACCATCTGCTCGAAGAGATGCGACCGCCCCCCCACGACCAGATCGGCTCCGGTTTCCGCGCGACAGCGCAGGAGCTTCGGAATCTCGCTGGGAAGATGCTGCCCATCGGCGTCGACTCCGATCACGCCGTCAAATCCGTGCGCGAGAGCCCAGGCGAATCCGCTCTTCATCGCTCCGCCTTTGCCGAGCCGCCGGGGGTGGCGCAGGACCAGCGCGCCCTGCGCCGCGGCCAGGCTGCCCGTGTGATCGCTCGATCCGTCATCGACCACCACGACGTCCGGCAGCTCGACCATGCAGGCGCGAACAACGGCCTCGATGCTCTTCTCCGCATTGAGGGCCGGAATCACCACCGCGAAGCGCTCGCTCACAGCCCCCTCACGAACCGTGCGCGGCGAGCAGACATGCATTGCCTGCTCGCCGCGCCCGTTCCTATGGACGGAGTTTCATGGTCGGATCGCCAAACAGGATCCATGACTTGCGAACGTCGGGATCGGTGGCCGCGGTCTTGGCACGCCCCACGGCATCGCCGAGCGTCACGTTAACGTCGGTGCGGAACAACTGCTGATACAACGCCCGGCTCATGATGGCCTGCTGATCCGGCTGCGTCAGGGTCGACGACGCCCATACCGCCACAGCCCCTCCGTTCGGCGCCTTCAACAGCGCCTCGGCGAGGCTCTCGGTGAAGACGTCATGGAAGTAGCCGTTCAGGCAGTTCATGGCAAAGACCACCGGCAGACGGCTGCCATTGCTCAGCGCCAGCGCGTCGCTCGACAGGAAGACGTTGTCGCCCCACATCTCGACCGAGGCGTGGCCGATATAGGTGGAGATCAGCGCGCCGCTGTTCATGGCGTTGACGATATCCGAGTGAGCCGACGAGGTCTTCGAGAAGTCGATGATCTGGCTTGTCATCGGGGCTGGCAGCAGTTTCACCAGCGATGCGGCCACGCCCGGGAAGTCGTAGTCGATGGGCGCATCCGCCACGAACAACGCGTTTTTCGACCACGCGCCGCTCGGTGTACCACGCGATGTGATCTTGCCGATGATCAGCGACGCTTCCGCGGGAGTATCGGCCGGAATACGGCCTACCGGGATGTCGGCGATACCATCTCCGTTGAAGTCCGTGAACCAGTCGTCCGATGCGGTCTTCTGATAGGTCGTGGCCACGAGCTTCGTCGGCACGTAGTCGACCGAGCCGAAGCCAAAGTAATCGCGAGGATCGATACTGGCGTCGCCGAGAAGAAGGGCCGCGCTCGGCGCGTGCTTCCAGCCCGCGGCAAGCTTGAAGAAGGAGCGGATCGCCTCCGGCGCGCGAATACCGAAATTGAACTCGTCGTAGAGATCGTCGACGTCGATGATGGTGGTGGCGATTCCCTGGCCGTCGCGCAGCGATTTCAGACTTGCGGCGGCGTCGAGGTATGACCTGTTGCTGACGATGTAGAAGTCCGCGGGCCCCTTCGAGCCGTTGCTGTTGCCGTTGGTGGCGCTCCATGACGACGGCGCATTCGCCGCCAGCTCGCCCGGTGCCAGCAAGCGGGTGCTGTCGAATGCCAGCACCGTGCGGTCGCCGCCGGAGAGCGTCGAGAACGTCGCCGCGAAACCGCCCTGCGGATCGGCAGCGACTGTCGTCAGCATCTCGGTCGGGTGCTGCGTGTCCGTGATGTCGATGGCGCGAACGGTGTTTGTACCGAAGCCGCCGATGGTCACGGACCTGCCGCCTGGCAGGACCACATCGAGGGCACCGTTGTCCGCGCGGAGAAGGTGCTGGTAGGTGAGCCTGGACTCCGCCACGACGCTGACGTCGTTATCGCCGTTGAGAGAGGTGAGCGCGACACTATTCGCGCCGGGGAGCAGCCATGACTGAGGAAGCTGGAAGGTGAAGGTCGGCTGTTCCTGGAACTGCAGGGCCACAACGCCGAGGTCGTGCCCGTTGATGGCGACGTCGATCGTGTGCGTCCCGTCCGTCCCGCCCTGGACTACCAGTTGGAGCGTGGCGTTGCCGCCGTAGGTACTGTCGATGTTGCCGACCCTGAGCGGCTCGATGCCTGTCCAGTCCCCGATCAGCTCTCCGAAGAAGTTGCCGGCGTCGCCGTTATTTCTCAGCGCCGCGAAGAAGACGCTTCGTTCCACCCTGTCGAATGTGAACGGAACGCTGCCGGTAATCGGATCGCCACCCGTGATCTGCGATGTCGTCACCCGGTTCTCGCTGCCCTTTCTCGAGCGGAGCCAGTAGGTACGGGCACCGGTGGAGACCGAATCGAGCGGGTACGCGTAGAACTCGATGGCGTCGTTGGCGTCGAGCTTGCCGTCGCCGCCGTCGTCCACGATCATCGACTGCTCGGTTCCGAGCATGTAGAGCGAAAGAGCGCGTGGATCAGATCCCGGATCGAAGCCGGCGGCAACCATGGCCGCACGCGTCAGGCGATACCACCCTTCCTTGCTGACATAGATCTTCAGCCCGTTGTCCGCGGCCAGAACGAGTTGCTGCGCGTATTGCGCCGCGGAAGCCGGCTCCTGCGCTGTTGCGTGAGCGGCGCCGAAACCATCAGGCGAGGCGAACTCCACCCCGCCGGCACCGAGGCCCGGAAGCGGTACCGTGTTCGGATCCCCGGCCGGAGCGCCGGGAACGGGCGAGACCGGGCCGTGCATCGTGTGCGTGCCGGCTGTGTCGACGTCCTCGAGCCAATACTGGGCGAACGTCCCCGCGTCGAGCTTGTCGCCGTAACGATAGACGTGGCCGGCCACGGAGTCGTGCTTCTTCGACTGCAGCGCCGAGCCGGAGATGAGGTGCTTGTTGATCTTCGTCTGTTGCCCGCCCACATCGCGATAGATGTTGAAGCCGAGGTTGTTCGACTCGAAGCTCGTCTGCCAGGAGATGAGAACGTTGTTCTTATCCTGCGTCACGCTGAAGTCGCGCAGACGGACGAGCGTCACCGCCAGGACCGTGGTGGTGGTAGTGGATGAGTTGTTGGCCGGCACCGGATCGGTCTGGTCCGCGGAGACGGTGGCCGTGTTCGAAATGGTCCCGGTCACGGTCGCCTGCACGATGATGTCGACGAACTGCGAATTACCGACCGGCAGCGTTCCGAGGGAGCACGAGATCGTCGTCGTGCCGCTGCAGGAGCCGATGCTGGGAGTGGCGGACTCATAGAGCATGGATGCGGGCAACGTATCGCTCACCATCACATTGGTGGCCACTGCCGGTCCGTTGTTCGTGACCGTCAGGCGATAGGTAACGGGCTGACCGACGCCGACCGGATCGGGCGAGTCGGTCTTCACGATGGCCATGTCGGCGTTCGTGCGCGCGGTGACGAGGTCCGTTGCTGTCGACGTATTGTTTGACGAGATGCTGTCAGTCCCGGTCGTACCGATCGACGCCATAGAGCTGAGCGTTGTTCCGGACGCCGTGCCATTGTTCACCTGAACCACCGGTGAGAAGGTCGCTGTCGCTCCGGCCGCGAGCGAGGCAATCGTGCACGTGATGTTGCCGCCAGAGCCGACCGCGGGAGTCGAGCACGACCACCCGGGAGGCGTGACCAGCGATTGGAAATTCGTTGTTCCGACAGGCAATGGAATGGTGACGGTGACATTCGGGGAGGCCGAGGGTCCGTTGTTCGTGGCCACGGCCGTGTAGGTGTAGTTCTCACCGGGAGAAAGAGGATTCGGACTATTCGCGAGCGTAATCCCCAGATCCCCGGAGCCCGAGGCTACAACGGTGGCGGTCACACTGGCCGTATTGTTCGGCAGGTACGGGTCGTTGGGCGAACTGCTCGATACCGACGGAGTCGCCGTGATCGCAGTCCCTGCCCCGACCGCATTCACCTTCACAGTCAACGGCAGGCTGAACGACGCACCTGAGGCCATCGTCGATCCGCTACAGGTGATGGTGCCGGTGCCGCCGACGCCGGGTGTGATGCAGGTCCACCCTGCCGGCGGCGCCCCGAGGCTTTGGAACGTCGTATTCGCCGGTATCGTCAAGCTATAGGACGGCGTGTTCGCGGTGGTGTTGCCGAGGTTCGAGATCGTCTGGGTGTAGTTGATGTTCCCGCCCGCAACCGGCACGCTCGTGTTCTCGCTGATCGTCACCGCCATGTCAGCGGTACCCGACCCTTCGGTAATGGTGGTAGCGGTGGCCTGGTTATTCGATGGATTGGAGTCTGGCGTGTTGCTGGAAACGGAATTCGTCTCCGCCAGCACATAGCCCACGGCCGTACCGGCGCCGACAGTGGTGACCAGAGAGAAGTTCGCGGACGCGGCATTGGCAAGGGTGGGCGTCGTGCAGATGACCACGCCAGTTCCGCCGACTGCCGGCGTGATGCACGTCCAACCGGCCGGTACGGACATGGATACGAACGTGGCACTGGCCGGAATGGGAGCCATGTAGACGACACCGTCGGCAGGGCTGGGACCGTTGTTGGTCACGGTCTGCGTGTAGGTGAGGTTGTTTCCGGCCACCACCGTCGCGGGAGCGGTGTTCGTCACCGCCAGATCAGCGATGGCGCACGAGGCGCCGTCGCCACCCGGAAGGACGTTGTTGCCGGAGATCAGCTCAACGACTCCGATCGTTCCGGGCTGGGCACCATATTGATCATGCGTCGTGTTGGTCACACCGTTGGCGCCGGCTGAGACGTCCGTCGACGCCGCCGCGGACGAGAGCAGGACGTACCCGCCGCCGCCGCCGCCGCCAGGTCCGTGGCGCTGGGTGGGAGCTGCGCCGGGAGCCACGAGCAACCAGGCGTTGCCGCCATTGCCGCCCTTGGCCTGAATCGTCAGTCCGGTCAATACACCCATCTGCGTAGTGAAAAGAACCGATCCGCCGGCGCCGCCGCCGCCCGAGCCGTCGCGGCCCGTGTTCGCGGCGGTGAAGCCGTTCGCGGTCAGTGTGGCCGTGCCGGTGGCCTGCAGCGCACGGATGATGATGATGCCGCCGCCGTCCGCGCCGCTGCTGTAATAGCCGTTCGCGCTTGCGGCTGTGCCGGGGCCGGCGTTGTCGTCCGCGAGGACATTGCCCGCCGCGTCCGCGGCCGATCCGTTGTTCGTCGTGCCGGCGCCGCCGCCACCGCCCATGGTGATGCGGGTCAGCTTCGGCGAGATGGTGCCGCCGCCCTGACCGCCGATCGGCTGGTTGCTGTTCCAGCTATTGCCGCCCGCGCCGCCGTTGCCGCCGTTGCCGCCACCGCCGCCGCCGCTGTTGTAGCCGTTGTCGATCGTCGGCTGTCCGTCAGTTGAGCCTCCGCCCGCGTTGCCGGGCGCGCCTCTTCCGTAGCTGCCGTTGACGTAACCTTCAACGGTCGTGTCAAGGGGGCTGTTGACGCCCGCGGCCCCGATCGTGGCCCCATCCTTATAAATGTAGCGCGGCGTGCCGGCGATGCCTTCGCCCTTGGAGCCGTTCGTCATGTGGATCGTCGGCGCCGTCGCCGAGTCGGGGGCGAATGTGACGAAATCCGTAGTCAGGGGCGCGGGATTGGACGTCGTGTCGCCTTTCAACTTGACGCCCCCACCGCCACGGAACCCGAGGCCGTCCACGGAAACCGTGGCAGTGCCGAGCGCCAGAGTGCCGGCGACGTCGACAGCCAGGACACCGCCGGTCGCGCCATTCCAGGCCATTGCCGTGAGCGTCGATCCGAGCGTCGCGGTGGTGTATTGCGGAACGCGGATCACCTGGAAGGTCCGCTGTCCTTGCGTCGTCGTCGAACCGAACGCCTGGCTTGTGTAGGTATAGAGAAGGCCGCCGCCGCTGCCGCCTCCGGCGAAGGTCAGCGCCCCGCCCCCGGTCCCGACGGAGTTGGTGGCAACGACGTACTCCCACCTCCCGGCGTTATTCAGTGTCGCCGCGGCGCCGCTGCCGGTGCCGGTGCCACGCGTGGAACCGGTCCCTTCTCCGTAGGTCTCGTCGTTGGTGGTATCGATGGCGGCATCCTGCATCTGCATGACGATGAGGAGATCGCCGGCTGTGATCGTGTTCACGCCCGCGCCGCCCGCTGCCCGCGCTCCGATGGTCATCGTCGTCGCGCCGGCCAGGGGATTGAGCGTGCCCGGCCAGTATTCGTTCTTGATGCCACCGAGTGTGCCGCCCGCTCCGTCTTTGCCCGGGGTGGCGCAGATCTTTCCTTCCGCGAGCGTGGTCACCGTCTCCGAGGAGTTGGGCGCCGCCGCGCCGGTGTACGTGACCGTGGCCACATTCGAGACCGTGCCCGCGGTAGTCGGCACGACGGTGAGCGTGAACGCCGAAGACGTCGCACCGGCGGCCAATGTGCCGACGGTGCAGGTCACGGGGCCGGTTCCGGTGCAGCCGGTCGTTGAGACGAACGTCGAACCGGAAGGGATGGCGTCGGTGATGGTCACGCCCGCGAGAGAAGCGGAGCCGTTATTGGTGGCCGTGAGCGTGTAGGTCACGGTGTCGCCGGTCTTGATCACGTCCGCGGAGGCTGTCTTGGTCAGCGAAATGGCAACCGCCTTGAGAGGCACTGCTTCCATCGCCCACCGTACCGAGTTCCCACCGACCCAATTCATGTTCGTGTTCACGTAACCACGCGAGCCGCTGCTCGCACCGGTGAAGGCGTTGCTACCGCCGCCGCCGGCATTGATGAGCTGATACCTCTGGTCCTGGGTGTTGCCCGGAGACAGACCAACGTTGGCATCGTAGGCAACGCCATCGACGACGTAGTCGTAGGCGCTGTTCGTCACGGTCACGTTCGGCGTGTTGCTCGTATTTGTGGCCGTGACCGCCGTTCCCAGAGGCACGCTCTGGTCGACATTGCTGAATGACTGGGCCCCGGCGGCAACCGTGATCGTCGTTCCGCCCGCGTTGGTGATCGAAACGGTGATCGTGTGGGTTCCGCTGGTAGGTGCTTTGAGCCCCCATAGCTCCGTCCGCACGTGGTTGTTGGAGCTGGTCACGCCCGCCCCGATGATGGCCATGCTTGTGTTCGGGCCGCCGACCTCGGTGCCGTACTTGACGCTCGCCACCACTTTGCCGGCTGTGTTGCCGCACTGCATTGTGACGGCCACGATGATGTAACGGTTCGCGGCGTTCGTCGTGATATGGCTCCACGACACATTGACCGGGTTCGCCGCTGAATTCGAGACGGCGGCGAGGCTGCTGGCGGCGTCGAAGTGGATCTGTGGAGTGGCCGAGTGGATCGGCACAGCCACCGTGGCCCACGGCGTGGCACCGCCGGTGGCCGACCACGACATGACCACGTTCGTCGATCCGGTCTCCCTGCTGCCGGCTCCGGAAAAGACCGGCGCCGCGTTTGTCTGACTGTAGTTGCTCGTCTGGCCGGGACCGACCGTGAGGGCGACGTTGGCGTTGTAGGAAACGGCATCCACCACGTAATCGAACGGTGTGCTCGCCGTCGTCACCGTTGGCGCTGTGTTGGTCGCGGTAGCGGTCACCGCGGTTCCCGTGGCCGCGGTCTGGAGGACGTTGGTAAACGACGTCGACCCCGCCACGACGACCATTTGCTGCCCGCCCGGGTTTCCCACAACCAGCGTGATCTGGTGGGTTCCCGCTGTCGGACCGGCCACACCCCACATCTCAGAGCGTACGTTCGTTCCGTTGGAGATCGCTCCCAGAGATGCCATCGCCAGATTCGGGCCGCCGGCCTCGGTGCCGTAGGTGATGCTGGTCACGGTGGCCGTGCCGCCGTTCAGCTTCAGCGACACGCCAACGGTGATGTACGGCTTCTTCGCCGAACTCGTCGTATGGTTCCACAGGATGGTGGACGAGGTCGCCGTCGTCACTGTTGTCGTCGCGGTCGAGGCCGCGTCGAACACCACCTGGGCCATGGCCGGAGCCGTACACAGGAGCGCAAGCGCAACCGGAACGATGACCGAACGGACGAAACGAAGGGGAAACTGCGTCATAACCGTACTCCTCTGCGTTGGGCCTCAGGACGGATCGAAGGGACAGGGGTCAAAGCAACAGAACCGATCGCTCGCGCGCTTGTCCTAGTGACAGCGTCACACATACAGGTTTCCCCTCGTTGACCGACTTTGCCGCGTGCAGGTTATTAGCGGTACCGTCGATAACACATACCAGACAGCGCAAAAATTTCGTCACTGCCTCTGCCGAGACCGCTGCGCTACCCCAAAAAATCGTTTTCAGACCGCAGGTTTTTGCTGGAGCCCCGATCGCAGCCGCCGGACGAGCACGGCAGCGAAACGTATGATTGTCGCTGATTTCGCGGTGGGAGTGCACATCTTTTGGTCGCGCTCGATCCCTACTACCCGGCCGAGAACGTTGGCAGCGTCGTTCGGTCCATCGGAACGAACAGCGTTGTCGGCGCGCGTGACGATGCGCAGGGAACCGCCGCGTCCGCTGATACGAACGATGCGATGCGCCGTCAGTCCGCGGTCCATCGACATGAGAACGACCTCGCCGGGTCGCAGCTCCGAGGCGTCGCAGGAGACGACGTGAAGATAGTCGCCGCTCCGGATCGTCGGATACATGCTGTCCCCGGAGGCGCGGAACCGGGCATCGTGACCGGCGGCCAGGAGCTCGCGCAAGGTGGTCTCGAACGGGCTCATGCCGCGCTCCGAACGCAATCGATGACGCTTCGGTCGGGCACAAAGCGAAGGGTCCGGACCGGGATCTCGTGGACGATGCGGTCGAGACACTCGAGCGTGAATGCAACAGCCGGCGCGTCGTAGAACGGCGGAAACGTACAACCGAAGAGCGATGCCGCGGCCTGCGCCGGCGGGAGCGCGACCAGTTCTGTTCTTGGCGCCTGCACCAGAAGATGGATCGCCGCCAGCGGCGCGGAGAGAGCAGCGCAAAGCTCGGCCTCGCCGTGCCACGGGGTTCCGTACATTCGCCATTCGCCCTCGACGAAACGAACGATCACACGGTCGTCGCTGACGATCTCGTAGTCCCCCTCGGACAACCAGACGCGTGCGGTCGTCGTCTTCCCTGCCCCGGACTGTCCGACGAAGAGTTGCCCTCGTCCGTCCCGATCGATGATGCCGCAGCCGTGCAACTCCACGCCGCGGCCACGGCCGAGCAGATGGGCGATGATCACTTCATCCAGCGGGTAGTCGAGAGGATGCATCTCGTCGTTGTAAGCATCGCGGCGGACGAGAATGGCACCCTCGCGGAACTCATGATCGAACAGCGCTGTCTTGTAGGGCTGCTCACCGAATACAGGACTCATGCAGTCGAACCGGTACCCTCCCCCATCATCGTAGGCGCTCCACACCGACCCGGAATCGAAGAGGAGTTTGCCCGGCGGCGGGAGCGGAGTGTCGATCGCGCTGACCGTGATGGCGACATCCGGCTCGCCATCGTCAACCGCAAACTGCCGCACGGCCGGCGAAAGCGGCCGCCACAGCGACTCCTCCGTGTAACGCACGCTGATGGTGATCCCAGCGATGCGAATGGCCTCGCTCACGTTGGAAGAGTCACTCATCGATGGCGATGCATCACGAGCCGGGAGTCTGGCACGCCGAGACGCCCCGGCAGCCCAGGGAGGACGGACCTGAGGCCGCATTCGTCTTGCAGAACCCGAGAACCGCTTCGTCGGGACGGAGCGGAAAGCGCTTCGCCTCCGGCTTCTCGTATTTCTTCTTCGCGCTGCCTGTCTGCTGTTGCATACGTTCTTCCCTTCTAAAGAGCAACGGCGCTCGTAATGGAACAACTACCACAACTTCCGGTGCCGCATCCGCCCGCGGCAGGAGGGGCGGCCGGCTGGTACGGGATGGCCGCAATCCGTTCCGCTTCTCCGGACTTCAACGCCTCGGCCGCAGCGCGAACGAGCTCGTGTCCCGTACCCCCCTGGCAATACTCGCAATCGCCATGGGCCGGCACCGGGATGTCGAGAGTCTCGGCCCGCAGGTGCGCCACCTGGCAGAGGAAGTCGACCGGCGACTCCGCGTCGCCGTTCTCGAGCTCGCCGTTTGCCGCGCACATGCCGCACATCGACTTGAGGCCGCAGTCGGTGCACTTGGTCGGACGCGTGATCTCCCGCCGGCGAACGGCCAGGAGATATTTCTCCCATCCGTCGCGGAAGTTTCCGTCGCGAACGTTGTAACGGTCCACATGCGAAAGCACGCAGATCGAGAGATCACCGTACGGATCGACGGCGAAGGAGTTGATCCCGCCGCCGCATTGGTAAACCTGGCGAGGCTCGCCATCGACGGCCGGAGCCGGCGGAAGATCGCGCGCCAGCCGGCGCCATTCCGAAACGCGGTCGGGAACGTCGAGATCGAGCTCCACGATCTCCGACGGCCGCAGCCGCACCGCCAGCGGGCTGGCCGAGCAGTCGATGCGCGGATTGATCATGGCGTCGAAGGTGAACTCGACGCCGCGGTCCGCCGCCATCTGCCTCATGAGCGGAATCTCGTGCTTGTTGATCGAGAGCGCCACCGTCTTCAGTTTCAGCGGCAGCTTCCGCTCCAGCAGCAGGTCGATCCCGCGCAGGCAGCGATCGTACGATCCCGGGATGCCGGTCAGCTTCTCGTACGTTTCCTTCGTTCCGCCGTAGAGCGTGATCTCGATCGTGAACGGCCGCATGTCGGCCAGAAAGTCGGCGATCTTCTCGGTGATCAGCGTCCCGTTCGTGAAGAGCGTGATCAGGAAGCCTTTTCGTTTCGCGTATGCGTAGATGTCCAGGAAGTCGCGCCGCGCGAAGATCTCGCCGCCCGAGAAGAGCAGCCACAGGCAGCCCAGCTCGGCCAGTTCATCGAGCAGCCTCTTGTGCTCGTCGAGCGTCAGCTCGCGGGCACGAGCGACGAAATCGCTCATCGGCAGATTGTTGTAGCAGTGCTTGCACTCCAGCGGACAGCGGTTCGTGACCTCGATCGTGCCGTTGACCGGCACGCGCATCGGCTGGGCTCTGCCGTGGACGATGAGGCTGAAGTCGGTATACGTGCCGGTCTCGATTGCGCTCATGACTTCGCCTCGATCGCCGCGCCGATCAGATCCGCGGCCTCCAGCGAGCCGAGCAACTCGGCGAGATCGGTACGAACGACGCCGGCATCGGCCTCGTACTCGTCGCAGATGACCGTCACGATGGAATCGACGTCGCGGTTGCCGTCGAGAAGCGTCCAGATCCGTGCCGCCACGTCCGTGAAGACGTAGACGGAGTCGAGGTCGCCCACGTGATTGCGGATGGGCACGAGGATGCTCTCGCTGCCTACCTGCCGCAGAGCAAACTCACCCCGGTGCGCAAACACTCGCCTGTCCATCTTCGATTGTCTCGTCAGACCCGCCGGCCATTGTCACACGCGCTTGTGCGTGCGGCAACTCCAGCGCGTCCGTCCCGTATCCGCCTATGATGCGTATTATTTGACCCGGCGTCTACAATTCAAAACAGATGAGCTCGAATCCGTTCCCAGTCCCGCCCCCCGCCCCGGTCGAAGCGCAAGAGCCACCGAGCAGCCCGCGAGGCCGCCCTTCCAACGAGGAGATCGCGGCCTGGCTGATCCTCGGCACACTGTTCTTCTACGTGATGATGATGCACCTCGTCCCGGCGGTCGTCAGCGGGCTGGTGCTCTATCTCCTGCTCGACCGGCTCTCACGGATCTTCTCGAAACGATTGCCTCGAACGGCCGCCCGCCCGCTGGCGTTGATCCTGGTGACGCTCGTCGGCGGAGGAGTGATTTTCGGCGTCGTGGCACTCCTCCTTTCCTCTGTCCGCCACTACGTTTACAACATCCCGGCCCTCATGACCAGGATGGCGGACATCCTTCAGTCGACCCGCGCATGGCTGGGCGATACCGGCGAGCAGCTCATCCCCGAGGTCATGACCGACGCCGAAACGATCAAGGCCGCAATCGTGGTCTGGCTCAAAGGACATGCCGAGACGCTCAAGCTGGCGGGCAGCACCTTCAGCATGGGAATCGTTCACATGATCATGGGCATGCTGCTGGCCGTGCTGGTCTTCTTCCGGCACGTCACGCATTTCCCCAATCGCGCTTCGGGTCCTTTGAGCGAGGCCCTGGAGCAGAAGGTCGGCCGCTTCACGGGCGCCTTCGCCCAGATCGCCAGCGCGCAGATAAAGATCTCGGTTCTGAACACGGCCCTGACGGCTCTCTTTCTGCTGGTCGGGCTGCCGTTGTTCGGCCAGCACATCCCCTTCGCCAGGACGATCGTCTTCGTGACGCTCGTCTGCGGATTGATCCCCATCCTCGGCAATCTGATCTCGAACACGGTGATCGTGATCCTCTCCCTCGGCATCTCGCCCGGGACAGCCGTGGCCTCGCTGGTGTTCCTCGTGATCATCCACAAGCTCGAATACCTCACCAACTCGCGCATCGTCGGCGGCGAGACCGACTCCAAGGCCTGGGAGATCCTCCTGGCCATCCTGATCGGCGAGACCGCCTTCGGCATCAGCGGCGTGGTCATGGCGCCGATCCTGTATGCGTTCGTCAAACGGGAGTTGAGGGAGCGGGGATTGGTGTAACGGAGCGCTGGCGTCCTCGCCGGCTGGCTCGGCGGCGTCGCGCCGCCGAGATTACCGCGAATGTATCGAGTCTTGCCGGGTCGGCGGTGAGAAGCAAACCAGAAATCAGAAACCAGAAACCAGAAGCTTCGCTCGACCGCCATTTCTAGTTTCTGGTTTCTGGTTTCTGGTTTGCTTCTGGCGCCGCCGAGCCGGCGGCGGTCCAGCCGGCGGGCCGCCAGCGCTACGTCGGCGCTACGGAGCGCTACGTCACGCCCCCATCTCCTCCCCAACCTCCCGTACGTGCTGTCGCACGTTCTCATCGCGTGACACCTCGGCGGCGAGGTTGGCGATGCGCAGCCATTCGCGGGCACGATCGCCATCGCCGCGGCGATGCGCCAACTTCGCGAGGCGCAAGGCCGTTCCGGCGACGCCCGGCGGAACACTCGTGGCCACGTAGAGATGGAATGCTTCCTCCAACAGCTCCTCGCTGTCGTTGATCGCGGCGTAGCTGTTCAGTGCATTCGCAAGATCGAGCGGCGGCGCATCCGAGGCGCGGTACAGCGCGAGGGCCTCGGCGTACATCTGCTCCGCAAGATCGTCGCGGCCGTCGTCGTGATGGAGATCGCCGAGGTGACGGATGGTGTGCGCGAGAAGGAGAGGATCGCCGATCTCGCGGCAGACAGCCACCGCCTTTTCGTAGAACGGCCGAGCCTCCGTGCGGCGGCCGAGGTCGCGCTCGATCTGCGCGACGCCCTTGAGCGCATCGACCAGTTCGCGCTGCGCGCCGCTTTCGTGCGCCAGCGCCACCGCCTCGGCGAACAATTCGCGCGCCTCGGCTGGTTGCGCAAACCGCGCGCGCCTGCCGCCCCGCAGCAACTCATGGACCGGATCGGCATCCTCCGACTGATCCGGACGCGCGCGCAGAAGCAGTTCGTCGATGCTGCGATTGCCGGTGAACCAGTCCTCACCCACCTTCGCGCCGGCAGCGACGAGAGTCTCGACAATCGGACGGTGCTCAGGCATGGGATTGTGAATCACGGACCACAACGTCTGGCTGAGGACCGTGCCGCCGTACCTGTTCTTCGCCTCGAGAGGCGCGTTGTGCGCGAGGAGCAGCTTCACCGTATCGAGATGCCCTTCGTGCGCCGCGAGGTGCAGGCCGGTCATATTGCTGCCAGCGCCCGGATCGACGCCATGGTCGAGCAGAAACGCGACGACGTCGTTGTGGCCGTATTGGCACGCCCACAGCAATCCATCTCCCAGCTCTTCCCTCGGTGTCGTGGGCGCGAGCTCTTTCACACGATCGAGTCGACCGAGGCCGGCAGCATTCTCGAAATCGAGATACGCGCCGCGCGCGGCAAGAAAACCGGCGGCGAGCAGCCGGCCGTTCCCGAGGCAACCTCTCACCGCCTCGCCGGGCTCGCGTTCGATCACCGCCCCGCGATCGAGCAGCAACTCCATCAAGGCGATCTGCACGCCGGCGGCCTCGGGATGAACACTGGTAGCAACGAGACCCAGCGTCATCGAATGGCCGCCGTACGCGTCGGATTCCGCGTTCACCTCGGCGCCGGCATCGAGCAGCAGCCGGGTGATCTCGACGATGTTCGCCGGCGTCCGCTGGCGAAAGTCTTCGATGCCGTTCGCCGAGACATAGTGGAGCAGCGTCGACCGATGATCGCGGCTCGATCGCTGCCGGATCAGCTCCGGGCGCTCATCGAGCAACCGGCGGAGCGTGGCCATGTCGCCGGAGACGATCGCATCCGCGGCCTCCTCGAACTGAGAATCCGGCGAGCCGGCGTTCTGCAGATCTTCCACATGCCGCGCAAACTTCTTCCAACTCGCAAAGCCGTGCGCGCGGGCGATGAAGAACTGGGCCTCCGAGAGCTTGCCGATCGTCGCCGATCGGATGCGCATCTCCATCCGCTCCATCTGCTCGGCGCTGACGAACTGTTTCACCCACGCGCGCAGCGCCGCGGGATCGGCCGAGAGGCAGGCCTTGAGCAGATCCTTCGCCAGCTTCCGGTAATAGCCGATGTGTGGATTGCGCGGCAGAGGTATGGCGTCTGACATATACGAAACTCCTTTCATCACATGCCTGGAGTCCGCACGGTCAGGCTGAAAGAAGGTTCGTCGCCTTCGCTGATGACTCGGTGGGTGGGCACGGCCCTTTCCGCGGACTGGATGCGCCCCAAGCGCTGGGGACATTGTAGCCGGGTCGGAGCGCTGGCGTCTCGCCGCCGAGGGTTACCGCGAATGTTGGGAGTCTTGCCAGGTCAGCGCCGAGACGGCAGCGCTCCGGCCTCCCTTCATCACGAACGAAACGCGAGAGAGAGCAGTGATGTCGCGGAGCGGGTTGCCGTCGACTGCAATCAGATCGGCCTCATAGCCATTCGCGATCGTCCCGACGCGATCGCCGAGGCCCAGCGACTCCGCCGCCAGCGATGTCGCCGACGTGATCGCATCCATCGCCTTCTGCCCTCCGGTCGTGACGCGGTACTCGAGCTCCTGGAAGTTGCGCCCGTGCGATCCCGCCACCGCGTCCGTACCGAAGACCACCTTCAATCGCGGCGTGGCGATGGCCATCTTGAACACTTGCAGCGCCTTCGGCACGGCCAGCTTCATCTGCGCGAATCCCTCCTCGGTGTAGCTGCCGATGCCGAGGTAGTGGGACTTGTTCTCGAAATAGTTGCGAAAGACGAGGTCGATGTTCGGATCGAAGTACGTCCCGTGCTCCGCCATCAGATCGAGCTCCGCCTGGCCGATCAGAACACCGTGCTCGATCGACGTGCATCCGGCCAGCACCGCGCGCCGCACGCTCTCCGGCCCGTGCGCGTGGACGGCTACGCGGAGGTGCTGCGCCTTCGCCTCGCCGCAGATCGCGTCCATCTGCTCCTGCGACATCGTCGGCCCGCCGCCATTGCGAATGCTCTGCGAGGCGAAGACCTTGACCACGTCCGCCCCCTCGGCTGCGAGCTTTTCGACGATCGCACGCATGGCCTCGGGCGTCAGCTTCGGATCATAAACCGGCTCGATCGCGGTGAGGATGCGCGGCCCCGGAAGCGTGCCACGCGCAATGGCATCGCGCAGCGGCTTATCGACCGGCGCGCCGAGCGACTGCACCGTGGTGATGCCCCCCTCCAGCGTGCGTACCGCGTTCTCGGCCGCATAGAGCACAGTCTCCTGCGGCGTCTCGCCACGATCCGTTTCATCGTCATGCGACCGCCCATCCTTCGCATCGAAATGCCAGCCGATGTGTGCGTGGGTATCGATCCCACCCGGCATGAGCGTCCGGTAGCCGAGATCGATGGTGACGTTCTTCAACTTCTTTGCATTCGGAACAACTCTCACGATCTTCGATCCCTCGACAACCACCGCCGCATCCTCGATGACATGCCCCCTCCCATCGATCACCCGCCCCGCCCGGATGACGATGGGCTGGGCGGCGGCGGTTGCGGCGAAGAGAAGGGTGAGGAGGAGGGGTTTCATGGGGGTAGTTTAGTGAAGGTTTCGCCGATGCACAGACAAGAGTGTCTGTGCCACAAAACCAGTGCCGATGTGGCACAGACACTCCTGTCTGTGCTCTTGCGGTGGCACGTTCCTGGTGCGTAGTCGGAGTTTGACGTTTTCAGATTGCTGGCAACGCCAGCGCGTCGTCGGCAAGCCAGCGCTTCGCTGGCAAGACCAGCGCGAAGCACGCCGGAGGCGTTCCGTAGGGTAGCCGGTGGCAAGCGCCGAAGGACGCGCCGCCACCGGTTAACGATCGCCGCCATCACCGACCCCGGCAGGGGTCGCGGACCGCGCAGACGTCACCAGCACCACGTTGACATATTGATGTGCGGTTCGTATGTTCTGATGCCCATGCCGCGCGCGAAGACGAAGCTCCCGACATTCCGTGGCCAAGGGCTACGTCCGGGCGTAAATCTGGACGACAGTGCGGCCTTGCTCAAGCTGATGGAGGACGATCGTGATTCCGACCGGCGGCAACGTCTTAATCTACGCGCCCGGAAAGACCGCTGATCATCCGCTTTCGTGCCACGATCGAGGCTGTAGTCGCCTGAGGCATTCGGCCTCTGTGACCTTGGCTTAGTTAGGCCGCCTATGCCGGTTGCCGAGAACGTCAGCGCGAGCCCCGCTATGAGCCCCCGACCTTAGGCCACATCGGGAGGTTGTTGGTCGTCGATCAATTCCTGGCCAACCTCGCCCACATTCGGAGGCTGTTGATCGTCGGTCAATTCATCGCCAACCAACCACGTTGACACGACGTTCTCCTCATCCGGGCTTAGGTAAAGCTGATTTCGAGCGCACAGGTTGAAGGTATTTCTACGAAACGCGTGGGCCAGATCCTTCGCTACCTCAGCCGTGACGCCAAAACGGTGGCCGGCGAATGCAATCCCTTGCAAGATGAAGTTTATTGGCTGTCTGCTCACCGAGAGACCTCTCTTCTGGCATTCATCGCGAACAGCCCGCGAGACCCTCGTCATGTGATATCCATTCGAATTGATTTCGTCTGCCAGAATCGAAAACAATGCCGCGTAGGAAGCCGGCGGTAGATACGGCGTCTCGGTGAGATCTGAAACTCGCCGTGCGACCTCTCGAAGCCTGGGTTCCTCGGATGACAGTGGGTCTTTTTTCACGGCCTCCGACAACGGCGGCGGAGCATGACGATCCGGATCATAGAGATATCCCGGACCGCTGTTCACTCTCACCAAGTTCGGAAGAACCAATTCGCCTAGCATCGACGAAAACGACAAGTGACCACCCCAATCCGGAGAGAGTTCTGGATGACGCGTCCTGACGGCGACCGCCAGAGCTGCTAGCGAAACCGGATGCGGACTGCGCGATACGATTTCGAGAACACTCCTGGACACAGGACCAGGTTGCTGCAGGGAGGAGTCTTCGGTCGCGTCTTCGGGAATCTCCGGCGTACGAGAAGGCGTATCTGCGCTTAACAGAAAATCACAGAATGCTTCTTGATCGATGACCAAATCGCTTGCCGCTGTATATGCGGAGGACGATGGGCCGATTGCCAGAACGATACTACGACGGTCCTGCCGTCTCAATCTGAGAAGAACTGGCGTGAAGTCTGCGTCCGCGGACATGATGATAAATTCATCAAAAACTGCGCTTGATAGGAAATCCACGATGTCAAGCACCATGTGGACATCCGCGCTCGTCTTTCCGTGCGCCGTGAGCGGAGGACAGTCAATTGTCTCAAAGGCGTTCCTAATGAAGTAGGCACGCGAACTACCGAAAGACTGAGGGTTAAGATAGCACCGCCGTACGAGAATCCTTCGCTCCGGCGTTAACCAGCTTCCCGGCGGCACCCGCAGGCTTCGCTGGAGCCACTCTACCCATCGCGCTGGTTGGGTAGCAAATCGGCGCGCGAGCTCCGGATCCTGCTTACTTAGGCCGATATAGACGTTGTCAAAATCTACAAACAACGCACTTCGACACGAGGCCGCCACCATTGCTTCCTGTTTCATGATCTGCAATCTCTTCTTTATGCGACTGGCGCATCGCGGACGTCATCGCCCATCACGTGCTTACCCGTCGACATTTTTGGACCCGATGACGGAAGCATAGCAGATCCGTCACGGTTTGGTTTGTTATCCATGTTTGTCATCCAGTTTGTCATCCTGAGCCTGCCGGAGCCGCTGAGCGAGCGTAGCGAGCGAGAAGCGGCGGAGGACGGCGAAGGATCTCGAACTGCGCTGCCCCCTGCCACAAGCGCTGCCAGATGCGTCGATTGGGGCATGAGCGCGCAGATCAGGTTCGTCGTTGATCTTCCTCACAAAAACGCACAGTTTCGCTTCTGCCCCAGGCGCTGCCGCTGGAGATCCTTCGCCGTCCTCCGCCGCTCTTCGCTCGCTACGCTCGCTCAGCGGCTGCGGCAGTCTCAGGATGACAGGTTGCATCCGTCGGTTTGCCTCCTCAATATGTGATCTGCACACCTCCATCCGGCGCTCTGCCTCCTCGAGAACTGATTTCACGACCCTCACCCGTCGGTTTGCCTCCTCAAGGTCTGATCAGCAGACCTTCGAGCGTCGAAAAGCCTCTTCAAGCTCTGCGGCGCAGACCTTCGACCCGAAAAAAACCTATTCAAGGTCTGTTCGGCAGAGCTTCGACCGTCGTTTCGTCAGTTTAAGGTCTGTTCGGCAGAGCTTCCGCTGACGTTTCGACGGTCTAAGGTCTGCTGCGCAGACCTTAGACCCGGAAAAAGCCTCTTCAAGGTCTGTGGCGCAGACCTTAGAATGTTGAAAAGCCTGTCGAAGATCTGAAAAACAGACCCGCGGAGCGAATCCGCTGACATGCATGGAGGAAACGTGGCTGACAGAGCGAAACCGACGGTTACGAGCGCGGAACAACGGGCGGCGACGGTGAAACGGGCTCTCGATATCGCCGCCAGGCGCATCCCGGGGCTGAAAGCGCCTCATGCGGAGACGAAGAGACGCATCAGCGGGCGTCGAACCGTGACGAAGACGTTCATCCGCTCGATGATGTCGGCCGTCGACGAGTGGGAGGCGCTGCGCAAGGCGGGCAAGTTCGATTCCGCCGAGGCCAAGGCGGCGTTGCAGTTCGAAGCAGCGTTCCGGTCGATCCGGGATCAGGTCGCGCGCCTGCTGGCCAGTCTCAGCTACACGATGGACCTGCGCGTCGCACTGGTCGCGGAGAAGGCGCTGGACTCGTATGCCATCGCCAAGGGGCTGGCGCGCGACGGTGGGGATCAGAAGCTGGTCAGACTCGTTGCCCGCCTCAAGCGCGACCTCGGCCGCAAAGGACCGCGAAAAAAGAAGCAGAAATAGCTCGCGGCGTTACTTCTCCCGCGGAAGTCAGACTCACGCGGAGATCGCGGAGCGCTCCGCGCACTCCGCGCCTCCGCGTGAAAACAGCTTCACCCCTGCTCCCCCAGAAGCCGCGCCTGATACCGCCGCGACAACCGCAGCGTCTCGCCATTCTTCAGCATCACGAAGTAGTCGCCGTGAAAGTGCGCCTCCACCTGTTTCACCGCGTCGATGTTCACGATGCCGGAGCGATGGATGCGCGCGAAGCGTTTCGGATCCAGTCGCCCTTCGAGGTTCACCAGCGTCCCGCGAATGAGATGCGATCCCTCGGCGGTGTGAACGCGCACGTAGTTCCCCTCCGCGGTCAGATGGAGCATCTCGCTCGTGACCACGAAGAAGAGACGGTCTCCGTGGCGGACGACGATGCGCTCCAGGTACGAAGAGGCGTGCGGGAGCGAGGCGATGAGGCACGCCAGCCGCTCCTGATCGCCGGTCCGCTGATCTGTGCGTTCGATGGCGCGATCGAGCGCGCGGTGGAAGCGCTCGCGCGAGAACGGCTTGAGCAGGTAATCGACGGCGTGGACGTCGAAGGCCTGGAGCGCGAATTCGTCGAATGCCGTGGCGAAGACAACCGCCGGCATCGCCTCCGCGCCGATGGCTTCGATGGCCTCGAATCCGTTCATGCCCGGCATCTGAATGTCGAGGATGACCACCTCGGGGTCGAGCGAACGAACGGCGTCGACGACTTCCAATCCGTTCTCCGCCTCGGCCACGACTTCGATTCCTTCGCGTCCGCCGAGGTAGGAGCGCACCATCCGGCGGGCCGGCGCCTCGTCGTCAGCGATCAGCACACGGATGGTCATGCGGCGCTCTCTCCAACGGTATGCCACGGCAATTCGATCGTCAGCCGCAGGCCACCCTGCGGGAGATTCAACACGCTGAAACGATGATGATCGCCATAGAGATGCTGAAGCCGTTCCTTGGTGTTCGACAGACCGATGCCGCGCCCGTTCCCGATCGCATCGGCTGCGATGCCCGGCCCGTTGTCTTCGATCGTGATCTCCAGACGATCACCCTCACGCCTGGCAGCCACGCGGATCTCCGCGCGCCGGGCGTGATCGTTGAGCGAATGCGTGATGGAGTTCTCCACCAGCGGCTGGAGCAGCAGGTGCGGCACGAGGGTCTCGCTCACCGAGGGCGGGAGGGAAATGTCGACGTTCAGCCGCTCCTCGAAGCGCGCCTTCATGACCGCGAGGTAGCTGCCGAGGAACTCGATCTCCTCGCGGAGCGGCACCTCCTGCGATGCCGATGCGCGCAGGGTGGCTCGCAGAAAGTTCGACAGGTGCTCGATCATCGCCGAGGCGGTCTCAGGATCGTCGGAGACATGCGAGGCGATCATGTTCAGAGCGTTGAAGAGAAAGTGCGGCTGGAGTTGCATCTTCAGAACGGAGAGCCGTGACTCGGTCAGCTCGCGCTCGAGCCGCGCCGCCGCCGCATCGCGCTCCCGGTTGGCGCGCGCGTAGGCGAGAAAGCGCAAGCCGCAGTAGAGGGCGATGTAGATGATGAGCTGCTTCTGACCCTCCATTATGAAGCGATAGCGCATCGCGCCATAGTCGTACCTACCCCAGCCCAGGATGTCGTAGATCAACTGGCGGCTGCCCCACATGAGAAGCGTGTGACTGACCGCGAAGAGCAAAAAGACTGCGACATGAAGCGGGATGCGCGTCAGCAGGTTGCTTCGTTGGATCGGGAAGCGGTTGATGACGAAGACCAGCAGCGGCAGCAGGAGAAGAAAGGTGTATGCGCCGGTCATCTCCCACACGAACGGATACCTGGCCGGCTGAATGCTCCCCTCGGAGAGCCAACTGCTCTCCACGATGCTGAAGTTCAGCAGGCCGACCGCGGTCACCGCCGCGAAGGCGAAGAGCGAACGTTTCCAACGCACGGTAAGAAGAGTACCTCGCCGGCCGGTGGCCGTCCTTTGTCTTGTGACGAGCGGAGCAGCGGCGTGACGAGCGGCATATGCTCCGCCACAGGTCCCACCGACGCTCCGCTCGTCACAAACCTGTTGGCAGTCCGCGGGTGACAGACCGAAGCTTCCCGCATGAGCACTACCGCCACCCCATCCTCACCCACTCCACACACCTGGCGCGACCGTCTAGCGAGCGGCCCGGCCATCGTCGCCTTCATCGCCGGCCTGCGATTTTTGTTTCACATGGCCACGGCCAACGTGTACGGCTTCTTCATCGACGAGCTCTATTTCCTCGCCTGCGGGCAGCACCTGGCGTGGGGATATGTCGACTTCCCGCCGTTGACTGCGTTTCAGGCGTGGCTCACCCGGCTTCTGTTCGGCGACTCGCCCTGGTCGATCCGCCTCTTTCCGTCGCTGGCGGCCGCGGGCCTGGTGCTACTGGCCGGCGCGATCGTCCGCGAGCTCGGCGGCGGGCGCTTCGCCCAGATTCTGGCCGCGCTGGTGGTGCTACTCGCACCCGGCAGCCTGGCCTTCTGCAGCTATCTGTCGATGAACTCCGTCGAGCCGGTGATCTGGGGCGGCCTGGCCCTGGTGGTGATCCGCATCATCAAGCGAGGCGATCCGCGGCTCTGGCTGTGGTTCGGAGTGATCTCCGGAATCGGCCTGCTGAACAAGCACACGATGCTCGTCTACGGCTTCGCGCTCGTGGCGGGACTACTGCTGACGGCGGATCGCAAGCTGATGTTCAACCGCTGGTTCGTGATCGCCGGCGTCATTGCCCTGTCCATCTTCCTCCCGAATCTGATCTGGGAGATCCGGCATCACTTCCCGCACCTCGAGCTGCTGGCGAACATCAAGCGCAACGGCCGCGACGTGCAGATGAATCCGATCGTCTTCCTGCTCTGGGATGTACTGCTGCTGAATCCCGCGACGGCACCCGTGTGGATCGCGGGCCTGATCGCACTGGTAAGCGGCTCGCTGAAACGCTTCCGTGCGCTCGGCTTCGCCTGGATCATCGCCTATCTCGTCCTGCTGGCTACGGGAGGGCGCTTCTACTATCTCTTTTCCGCGTTCACCCCGCTCGTTGCCGCCGGCGCGATCGCGATCGAACGATACACGTCGACCGCCCGCCAGTGGCTGCGGCCGGCCTACGCGACAGTGATCGTCGTCATCGGCGCTCTCATCGCACCAAGCGCCGTCCCCGTTCTTCCGCCGGACACGTATCTTCGCTTCGCCGCGCTGACCCACCTCGGGCAGCCGCGATTCGAGCACCGCCTCACCACCTCCATGCCGCAATTCTTCGCCGACCGGCTCGGATGGCCGGAGATGGTTGCCACCGTGGCTCGCGCCTGGTACAGCCTGCCGCCGGAAGAACGCGCCAAAACCGCCATCTTCGGCAATGACTTCGGCCAGTCCGGCGCGATCGATTACTACGGCCCCCGCTACGGCCTCCCGAAGTCGATTGGAGGGCATCTCACGAACTGGTACTGGGGCCCGCGCAACTACACCGGCGAGAGCTTGCTCGTTCTCGGCGACAACCAACAGACCCTGGAGAGCAAGTTCGAGATCGTCAAGCCAATGGCCGAGATCGGGAGCCCCTACGCGATGGACCAGGAGCACTTCATGCTGTTCCTCGTGCAAAAGCCGCGCGGCTGGACGCTGCAGAGTGCGTGGGGGAAGTTGAAGAAGTTTGAATGAGTCCGGGGATCGGGGGTCGGGAGTCGGAGACGTAGGCCGGACTCTCTGGCCAAAGGTAGGTCGGACTGGAGAGTCCGACCTACGTTCCACCTTCGATCACGGATGCGATTTGCGGTGTGTCTGCATCCTCGCGCTGCACTGCGCCGGCGTCGGCGGCGTGGTCGTGAAGATGTCCTGCCCGATGAGGGTCGATTGCCACGTCGCCTCCCCCTCGATCGTCAACAACCAGAAGGCGATGATCTGCCCGTTGACCAACTGCCCTGACCATGACGTGACCGAGCCGCACTGCGATTGGTCATTCTCCCAACTGACGCAGAATCCGACGTTGCCGGAGCTGCCTCCCTCGGCGTCGATATCCGTGCAGCCCGCGACGATAAATTGACCTTTCGCGCAACCCGACGACGAAACCGCCGTGGTGTACGTGCCGGCGATGACACCGTCTGCTGAAACCGAGGTGATCACCAGTGTGGAGCACAGTTCGTTGTACCACGTGCCTTCGAGACCCATTGTTCTCCTCCTTCTTCCGTAGCTGTACCTCTAAGTAGAGTGACGCGAGGAGTCGTTTCCCTACCCATCGATTGAGGAAACACGTCTCGGTGCAGAGAATTGAGGTTGACAGATCGCTGGCGAAGCGGGCATGAGCACGCCGGAGGCGGACGTTGGAGTTGGACATTCCGGGAGTCGTCGGCGAAGCCGGCGTGAGAACCGTAGCCACGGCTTCAGCCGGTGGTTTTCGAGTTCTCTCGCGATCCGAGCCCGCTTAAGCGGGCGACAGAATTGGTTCACGCGCTATCTATGCGCGATGCCCAACGGTCAACGGTCTTCTCTGTCGCCCGCTACGCTGGCAATTTTGGGCGGGGCTTGAAACCCCCGGCTCGAAGCCGGGGCTACGAGTCTCACGCTGGCTTCGCCAGCGAGTAGCTCGCCGGAGGCGCTCTGGAAGAAAAACGCGACTCATGACTCTCTCACTTGGTGAGAGGAGTAATCATGAACGTCAGCGAAAGCGCTCCATCCCCCAGGGGTCAGACCCCTGACCGTGGCTTCACCCTACGCGACTACTTGGAGGCCGCGCGACTCGCGTCCAATCGGGCGCGAACGGTCACCATCATTCTTCTGGTAGTAAGCGTAATCATGCTCATCGGCGTGCTCAACTCCCTCTACCATTGCTGGGCACAGCGTCGGATACTTGCCTGCAGCAGTCCACAAAGTGAGTACGTCGCCGGTAATATCGGGCCGCCACCCGTCCTGCACTGCGGTGAATCGGACGAATCGTTCTCACATGAGCGCGTCTTGTATGAGCAGCGGTATCACGAGCTGTATGCCGGCCTGATGAAACAATACGTAGAGAACGGGTTTGGCGTGCAAGTTCCGCTCTTTGGCGTCACGATTGACGCGAATGATTTCGGCGCTTTCGGAGGATTTGCGCTGCTCATTGTGCTCTTCATGTTCGACTACTGCGCGCGACAAGAGAGCCAGAACCTGACCGTCTCCTTCAATCGCGCAATGGAGGGAAGGGAGCTGATGGAATTCTACGACCTCCTGGCTATGCATCAACTCTTGACCGTACCGTTACGAGCTGAAGGCGAGAGACGAGAGCGCAGCGCAGTCTTTCCAAAGGTGATTTGCCTCCTGCCCTTTATCGTTCAAGCCGTTGTCGTCAGCCATGATTTCTACACGAACCCGACCGGCAACGCACTCGACCCAACGCACAACGCAATCCTGAACGTGATTGCAGTAATCTGGCTCCTGCTGATGATCCCCGCTTCCATTTGGACAATCCGGCGGCTCTACGGCATCGACCGCACCTGGGACACCTGGGCAAAGATCCGCTTCAGGAGTGTTACCCCATAACGCAGAATCAGCAAACAAACCTCGCGCAATGCGTGCGATCGACGCGACGGCACTGCCCGGGCTCGATCACGGCAGGATCGTCAGCACGGTCGAGACATTCTTCGTCTGGCAGGTATTGGTCACGTGTAGGGTGATCGTCGACTGACCGGGACCGTGCGTGCTCGTATAGAGCGCATGGCAGGGATCGCCGTTGTTGTTGCAGACACCCTCCTGCGTGATGGTGTCGTTCATGGAATCATCGAGGGACCAGTGCGCGATACTGGAGTCAAGCCTAAACTGGAGCTCAATTGACGTTCCGGCGCGGACCGGCACGTTGCTGTAGTCCACTTGGAGAGATGCGAAAGGATCTACGGGGTCGATCGCCGAAGTGCGCTGGGTCGTCAATGGGCAACGGTTCGGGTCGGCGAAGGTAAAGGTGCATAGGACACCCATCCCTGGCGACGGGGACCAGGAACCGGCCTGGTAGTGAAGGGTGTTCGTCCCCTGGCCGGAAATGATCTGACCGTTCTCGACGACCCAGTTCACTTGCGTGCCAGGTGGTGGTGGTGTGTTCAGTGACGTCATCCCCGTAGAACCGGTGCATATGGTCGGTATGACTGTGAAGTCAGGGACCGGTTGGGGGTAGACGGTGACGGACTGCGGCGGGTCAAAGATCACCGCGCATGGACCATTGTGCGCACTGACGCCGGCGATCGTGTAGGTCGTCGTCTGCGACGGCGCCGGGTTGATGTAGCGCTCGCCGGAGGTTACACCGTCGGTCCATGTGACCGCTACTGGATAGACGAAGGAGCCGGTGAGATTGAGGTAGATGGCGACTGCGTTGCCGTCCGACGGCGACCATTCGCAGCGCCTGGAGAGCGAAATCCTCGGCGAGAGGTAGCCTTGCACGGCGCCGGTGATCGTCAGGGGGCAGTTGTTGCCATCGGTGCCGTAGGAGAGCGTATTCGTCCCCGGGACCGTGATCAGCTTTGTGGTCTGCATTTGACTGGTCTGGAAGCAGGTGCCGTCGGACCAGCACCCTGAGAACGGCGGCTTGCCGGTGAACACCACCGTGGCCGAATCGACGCTGGTGCAACTGCTCGACTTCCCGAAAATCGTGGCCGTCGGAATGAGCGGCGGCACCACGGCCACGCCGGACGGCGGGCCTTCGCAAGTGGCGTCCTGGAATTTGTTGATGCTGTAATTACCGGACATCGTGACCGTGCGGACCAGTGCCGTGTTGGCGGTGGTGAACGGCAAGCCGTCCGACCAGAACCCAGTGAACGGCGGTGTGCCGGTGAAGGAGGCGTTCACGATCGCCGAACCGCAGGAAAGAGGGCCGGTGGTGACGAAGGCCTTCGGGTTATCGCAGACGGGTATCGCGGTGATGGCGATGCTGCGGTCGAGCTGGCCCACGCACGCGCCGCGGACGAGACGAACGCTGACGCCGACGGTGCCGCTCGATCCGGCCGTGACATTCACCGTGTCACCTGTCGCCGTGGCAGGCGAACCATTGCTGATCGTCCAGGTAGCCACCGCTCCCGATTGCGCGCGGACAACGAGCTGAAAGGTCGTGCCGGTGACGACCGTGTCCGGCCCGTCGACGACCACGGTCGGTGTGACGCATGTGCCCACGGTGTACGCCGCCGATGCATGCGCGCTCGCGCAGGTCGAGCCGGTGGCCGGACTCTTCGCGACCGAGCGTCGCCTCGACGGCGCGGGCGGAAGGTTGGATGGCATCACCATGACGGCGTCGATGGCGAACTGCTCACTGCCGCTCGTTTGTGGCGTGTACGTATATTTGCGTGCGTCCGGCGGCAGCGTGACAGAGCCGAAATCACCGCCGGAGATGGTCTGTTGGGCGGGAGTACCGTTCTCGTATGCCCAGATAATGGTCAGCGGTTCGCTGGCATGTGTCTCCGGGATCGCGTTAATGCGGACGTTGAACGGATCGTGAAGGGCGATCACGCCGCTGCCGCTCGACACGCATCCGCCTGCCGTCATCGTGACCGACACGGTCGCTTTCGCGTTCGTTCCGAGGGTGATGTTGATGGAGTCGCTGGTGGCGTCGCCGGTAATCTGGCCGCCGTCGACCGTCCACGCGTAGGTCGCGCCGGGAATGCCGGCCACAGCCGCGGTGGCCGTACCGGATTTGCACGCGATCGGCGGCACGGACACCGCCACGACCGGTGAACAATCGGCGGCCAGACGGACGGTCGTCAGGAAGGAAGTCAAGACGATACCAAGGACGGATTTCCTGCTGAGCATCCCAGGCAGGGTACCGCAATCCGATCGTAAGCGCTTGTGACGCGCAAGTCCGTCACACCGTGCTGTGACACCCGCGGGACTCTTGCCGCGCGTCAGAAATGCGGGACAATCAACGAAGACACCGGGCGCATGACCCGCGCCGAGGAGGATTCCGATGAAGACTCTCTTCGATCAAGCCGACCGCGAATCGATTCGTCAGCGCCTCGGCGTGCTGCAGGCCAACAGCCCGCGGCAGTGGGGGAAGATGAACGCCGCGCAGATGGTCACTCACTGCTCCCGCGCTCTCGAGACCGGAACCGGTGACCGGCCGATGAAGCAGGCGTTCCTCGGCAAGATCATCACGCCGTTCATCCGCTCCTCGATCCTCGGCGCGAAACCGTTCGGCAGGAACGCGCCGACCGATCCGACGTTCGTCGTCGCCGACGAGCGCGAATTCACCGTCGAACGGCAACGGCTCCTCGATCTCATCGACCGCCTCGTCGAGCGAGGCACCACCGCCGCCGCCACCCAGACACACGCCTTCTTCGGCAAACTGACAGGCGAGGAGTGGGGCGAGTTGATGTACAAGCACATCGATCACCATCTGCAGCAGTTCGGGGTGTAGGACTGGTGCGGATCTCTATGATTGGTCGGCCGTTTGCACTAAGTTGAGACAGGAGAATTCGATGAAGACTCGTTTGATAGGAATCGTTGCCACACTTTCGCTGGTCCTGGCCATGCCCGCCTTTGCTGCGTCTGACGGCGCGGCGCTCTACAAGGCGAAGTGCACCGCCTGTCATGGCGCGGACGGCTCGGGGCAGACGCCGGTCGGAAAGAGCATGAAGTTGCGCGATCTGCGCTCCGCCGAGGTTCAGAAACAGACGGATCTGGAACTGACCAAGGTCATCTCCGGCGGCAAAGGGAAGATGCCTCCATTTGGAAAGAGCCTCTCGGAGAGCGACATCGCGGCGCTGATCTCGTATCTGCGCACGCTGAAGTGACGTCGCCGGTGCGCCGCCGATTTATCGGCCGGCGGCGCGCCGCCGCGGCTGCGGCAACCGGTCGAGCGTACGGACGAATGCACGGAGCTTTCCGGCGTTCGTTGCGTCTGCACGGCTGTACGCGATGGCAAAGCCTTCCGGAACAGCGATGAGCGCGATATCCGCGGCCGCGGAGTCCGGCGAGATGTCGAAGGGCTGTTGGTCAATCGCCACGCCATCCGCGCGGAGGCGGAGGCCCTGTATCTGACCGAGTGCCTGATGTCTCGGCGCGATCCAGGCGACTAGATATTCACTACCATCCCAGGCCACGGCGACGTTGCCGTCCGAGGAGATCTCGGAAAGAGGCGGAGGGACCGCGATGACCGTCGGTGCCAATGCGCGTTGGCCATCGAGACCGGTCTGCGCAATGTTGATCGTCGTGGTCGTCCCGTTGACGGCCATCCAGCCGAACGTCACGCGGTCAGGACCGATGGCCATGCTGCTCTGCAGCCCTCCGGGACTATGCGCATCGGGGTACGCGGTCTCACCGACGGTGCCGTTGCCTGCCGCGCGCGGGTCGAGGGGAATGTCGGAGAGACCCCACGGTCCGAGGTTTTCGTCCTGGTAAAACTGAACGGAGTAACCGACCACAAGCCGGCTCCCCGTCCAGCCGATGCTCGGCCATGTCGGCATCCCGGAGGTCTGCGTCGGTTGCAATGACGACCCGGCGTACATGGCGCCATCGTCGGACACCCGGCTTGTGATGATGGTGGACGCGCGCACGACGCTGGGCAGACCCGCCGGCTTGATCATCGTGGCGATGACGAACTCGGAGCCATCGTACGCAACTCCCCCACCCCAGACTCCTCGGGTATCCGAGAGCACGACGATCGGTGCCGCGTCGAGAACGCGGCCATCGAACCCAATCCGCACGGCGAGCAGCGGCGTCGAAAAGTCGGGCATCCTCACCTGATAGGCGACAAGGAAATTCGTGTGGCCGCCGGCGACGCCGACGATCGTCGGAGTACTGCCGCCGAGGGGAAGGTCGACGCGGGAACCGTCCAGCGCGGCCGTCAGGCCCTGATCGCTCACCCAGACCGCGAGGAGATGTGACGATGTCTGCGCCAAGCGCACCTGAACCTGCTGTGATCCGACGTTGAATCCCGGCGCCGGCCCCAGCGGGACCTCGGGGCCGAGTTGGATGCTGCTCGCTGCAAGGGAAGAGAGAGCGGTAAGCAACAGACCGGCGGAAATGGCGATCGCTCGATGCATCTTCGGGAAAGGCTACACCATTCTCGCAGCCACGGCGGCCGGTCGGCGGAACGTAGGTCGGACTCTCAGTCCGACCGGAGCTTGGGAGATCGGTAATCGATAGCCGCTTGTAGTTCAGAGCCTCCCAAGCTCTGGTCGGACTGAGAGTCCGACCTACGTGTTTGATGTAATCGATAATCGCCCGTAGTTCAGAGCCTCCCGAGCTCTGGTCGGACTGAGAGTCCGACCTACGTGTTTGATGTAATCGACAATCGCCCGTAGTTCAAGCCTTCCAAGCTCCGGTCGGACTGAGAGTCCGACCTACGTGATTGTCGCGGTATTGCAAGCCCCTGCCGGGTTACCGGCGGTCGCGACGCAGCACGATGACGCCCCTGCGGTCTCCGGCAGGTTGTCCTTGAGGACGACGAAAGCTTCCCACTCGTTGCCGTCGGGATCGTGGACCCAGGTCTTGTCCTGGGTGGCGTAGCAGCAATCGGTCTTCATCTCGTCGCGCGTGACAAGGCCGGCCTCGGACCAGCGGGTGCGGATGGCCAGTACGTCGTCGGTCGAGCTCACCTGAAGGCCGAGGTGCGAGAGAGCACCGGCGCCGGAGAGCGCGGGGACTTCGTTGAGGGCGAGATTCAACGGCGGATTCTGCACGTCGAACTTCGCGTATCCGGTACGGACCTTCGACGGCTCGATGCCAAGCATCCTGCGATAGAAATCGATGCTGCGCTCGACGTTGCGGACATTGATCGAAACGTGGGCTTTGAGGACGACGGGGGTCGGAGCTAGGTCTGTCATTGAGTTCTCCTCACATTCGCTGTTGCGGATGTGATGATCAAGATAGGTCCGCTCATTACATCTGTCAAGGCACATGCGAACACGGAACAGGTTGACCGGCGATCCCTACGGCGTCAGGATCGAGGTGATGACACGGACCTCCCCGCCCGATCCCCACGATGACGGCCTCTCATTCGCCGAGCGCGTCCGCATCGCAGCGGAGCTGCTGGAATCGCTGGACGCCGATCGTGCGCAACTGACAGAGGTGAGCGAGCAGGAGCGGCAGCGTCTCTTGCACGCGACGCGGCGGGTGGCGGAGCCGGATCACCACGCGCGGCGGAAGCTGGTCAAAGCCGGGAGACGGGCGCGGAAGGCGGCGCGGCTGCAACAGGATGATCAGGTGCTCAACTCGGCGGGCATCCGCGAGCTGCGTCGGAAGCCGGTGTTCACGACGCCGAACGCGTATCGTGAAGAACCGCGGCCGGAGGAGCCGCGCGCGACCTCGGAATCGCAGCATTGCTACGTCTGCAAGCAGCACTACGACACGGTCCATCACTTCTACGACCAACTCTGCCCCGCCTGCGCGGATCTCAATTTCGCCAAGCGCACGGAGCTGGCGGACCTGCGCGGGCGCGTTGCGCTGCTGACCGGCGGACGGGTGAAGATCGGCTATCAGGCCGGGCTCAAGCTGCTGCGCGGAGGGGCGCGACTCATCGTCACGACGCGATTCCCGCGCGACTCCGCGGCCCGCTACGCGCGTGAGGACGATTTCGTCGATTGGTCCGACCGTCTGGAGATCTTCGGGCTTGATCTGCGCCACACACCCAGCGTGGAGGCTTTCTGCAGGGAAATGCTGGCCACTCGCGACCGGCTCGACTTCATCATTAATAATGCCTGCCAGACCGTGCGCCGGCCGCCGGCGTTCTACGAGCACATGATGGCGGCGGAAACGGCGTCGCTGCACACGCTCTCCTCGGCCGAGCGCAAGCTCCTCGGCGCGTTCGAGGGATTGCGCGGCTACCGCATGCTCCCCGAAGGCTCGTCGGCGGTGACCTCGTCGAACATCGAAGAAGTGACCGGCCTGACGCATTCGGCGCAACTCTGCCAGGTGCCGCTCCTGCCGGACGATCATGTGAGCGAGCGGAATCTCTTCCCCGAGGGGCGGCTCGATCAGGACCTTCAGCAGGTCGACTTGCGCGGACGGAACTCCTGGCGGCTGCTGATGGCCGAGGTCTCGTCGGTGGAACTGCTGGAAGTGCAGTTGGTCAACGCCGTGGCGCCGTTCATCCTCAACGCCCGGCTCAAGCCGCTCATGCTGCGGACGGCGAACCGCGACAAACACATCGTCAACGTCTCCGCGGTGGAGGGGCAGTTCTACCGCAACCAGAAGACGACACGGCATCCGCACACGAACATGGCCAAGGCGGCGCTGAACATGATGACGCGCACCGCTGCCACCGACTATCACGCCGACGGCATCCACATGAACAGCGTGGACACGGGATGGGTGACGGATGAGGATCCCGCGGCGCTGGCGGAGCGGAAGACCTCGGTACACCGCTTCCATCCGCCGTTGGACATCGTCGACGGTGCGGCGCGGATCCTGGACCCGATCATCACGGGGTTGAATACCGGGGTACACGTGTGGGGGCAGTTCCTGAAGGACTACAAGCCGACGGATTGGTGAGCGGCGGCTCGTGATCGTAGCGCTGGCGATTTCGGTGAACCGCCGCCGAGCCGGCGGCGGTACGGCCGTCGGGCCGACGGCGCTACGAGGGCTTCGCCTGTTAACCATCGCACGATCCCTGCGTATCCCCGGGCAGAGGAACAAGAAATGCCCAAGACACTCATCACCCTTCTATTTGCCTCAGCGATCGCCGTGACCGCGGCGGCGCAGGCTCCGGCTACCGCCACATCGACCACCGCGACGACGAGCACCATCGTCACGGACGCTGACAGCCACGAAACGCGTGAGGCGTTCGACTCCGTGCTCCGGCGCTATCCCGCGGACGTGAGCAGGGTGCTCAAGCTCGACCCGTCGCTCATGACCAACCAGACCTACCTTGCCAACTACCCTGCCCTGGCATCATTCCTCGCACAACATCCCGAGGTTGCGCATAGCCCGGCGTTCTATCTCGACAGAGTCTCACTTCCCGATGATGGGCGCGTGGAGAACAGGACCGAGAGGGTGGTGCGATCGACGGTCCAGGGGATCGCGGTCTTTTGCGTCTTCGCGATCTTCATCGGCGCCCTGATCTGGCTCGTGCGGACGGTGATCGATCATCGACGCTGGAGCCACGTGTCGAAAGTTCAGGCCGAGGTGCACAACAAGCTGCTGGATCGATTCACCGCCAACGAAGACCTGCTCGCCTACATCCAGACGCCGGCGGGCAAGCGCTTCCTCGAATCGGCTCCGATCGCGCTGGACGGCAATCCCCGCGCCGTGAGCGCACCCGTGGGACGCATCCTCTGGTCCGTTCAGGTGGGGCTGGTCCTGGCCTCCGCTGGATTCGGGCTGCAATACGTCAGCCGAAATATTCAGGTAGATGTCGCTCAGCCGTTCTTCGCCATGGGCATCCTGGCGATATCGATCGGCGCGGGGTTCATTCTTTCGGCGGTCGTGTCGTTCGTCCTGTCGCGGAAGCTCGGCCTGTGGGAGTCACCTGCCGCGCCTGCCGACTCGACGCCGGCGAATGACTGAGCCGGGATCCATGGGATCATTCGCGACATGGACTTCACCGGCGTGATGAACGATGCCCTGCTCTCCGTCGCCGGCGGCCGGTCGAAGGCGGAGGCCGGGAGCCTGATGGACGAGGAAACGTTCCGGGCGTTCTATGACCGTACCTCGCGCGCGGTGTGGGTGTATCTGGCCCGCGTCACCGGCGACCGCCAACTGGCCGACGACCTGCTGCAGGAGACCTTCTTCCGGTTCTACAAAGCAGGCGCCGCGCATCGCGATGAAGTGCATCGCCGCAACTCGCTGTTCTGCATCGCCACGAACATCGCCCGCGACGCGCATCGGAGACGAGCGCGGAATCCCGTCGAGCCTCTTGATCTCGACGAGGAAAACCAGGAGACCGCGGTGATCGACGCGCGCGTGGCCGAGCGTTTCGAGGAGAGCACCGATCTCTGGCGGGCCATGGCCCAACTCAAACCAGTTCAGCGAGAGATGCTCTGGCTTGCCTACGCCCTCGGCTCCTCTCACACCGAGATCGCGAAGATCATCGGCGTCAAGAGCGGTAGCGTGAAGATTCTCCTCTTCCGCGCCCGCCGTAAGCTGGCCGTGCTGCTCGGGAGGCCGGTATGAGCGCAACCACTTGTCCGCTGGAACAGGAAACGCTGGCCGTCGTTCAGGCCGGCCGCTGGCCCGATGGCTGCGACGACGCCAGCCGCGCGCACGCCAACGCCTGCCCCGTCTGCGGCGACATCGTCCGCGTCGCGACACTCGTTGCGAACGATTACCAGGCCAGCCTCCGCACCGCGCGCGTCCCCAACTCCGGCCTGGTCTGGTGGCGGATGCAACGCCGCGCGCGACAGGAGGCAGTCCGTACCGCCTCCCGCGTCATCACCATCGTTCAAGCGATCGCCGTCGCCGCCGGCGTCGCCATCGCGACGGGAATCATCGCTGCGGCGAGCCGTTCGTTCTCGATCGCTCCTGCCGAAGTCTCCAGCACGATCCTCGCGCAATGGGGAATCCCCCTGCTGATCGCGCTGGCGGCCTGGCTGACGTTAGCGCCGGTGGCTGTGTATTTCGCGGTGAGTAAGGACTGAGGGCCGCGAGCGTAGCGCCGTCGGCTCGACGGCCGGACCGCTGGCGGCTCGCCGGCGGTTTCCGAGCGACCACCGCCGAGCCGGCGGTGGTCCAGCCAGCGAGCCGCTGGCGCTACGAAACGCGGCGCTACGTCGCGCTGGCGCGCTCCCCCTACCTCCCCGAATCCGCCTCCCTCACCGGCGCGTTCTTCACATACTTGTCGAACCAGTTGACCCGCTCGGCCAGCACGTCCAGGAGCGTTTCGCGCGCCGCGTAGCCGTGTGCCTCGTTCGGCAGTGTCACGTAGCGGACCGTGGCGCCATAGCCTTTGAGCGCCATGTAGAAACGCTCCGACTGGATCGGGAACGTCCCCGAGTTGTCGTCGGCCTCGCCGTGCATCAGCAGGATCGGATCCTTCACCTTGTTCGCATACCAGAATGGCGACATCTTCGCGTAGAGGTCCGGCACTTCCCAGAACGTGCGCCGCTCGCTCTGAAAGCCAAACGGCGTGAGCGTGCGGTTGTAGGCGCCGCTCTCGGCGAAGCCGGCCCGGAACAGCCGTGAGTGCGCCAGCAGGTTGGCAGTCATGAACGCGCCGTAGCTGTGGCCGCCGACGCCGATGTGGTCACGGTCGCCGACACCCATCTCCACGACTTTGTCGATGGCCGCCTCGGCGCTGGCCACCAGTTGCTCGACGTAATGATCGTTGGCCGTCTCCCCTGGTCCGACGATGGGCATGGTCGGATTGTCGAAGATGGCGTATCCGGAGAGGAGCAGGAAGAGATGTGAGTATCCGCTCACGATGGTGAAACGGTTCGGCGAGCCGGTGACCTGGCTGGCGGAATCGGCATCGCCGAACTCGCGCGGATAGGCCCACATGATCACCGGGATGCGCTCTCCCTTCTTGTAGCCCGGCGGGAGATAGAGTGTGGCCGACAGCTTGACGCCGTCCTTGCGCTGATAGGTGACGTACTGATGCTCGACGCCGCGAAGCTGCGGCTGCGGATCATTGAATGCGGTGACGGCGCGGCGCGTCTCGCTGCCGAGCGTGCGCACGAAGTAGTTCGGCGGATCCTTCGGTGTCTCGTAGCGCGTCAGGAATGTCTTCATGTCATCGCTGAGCGGCGCGACGACGATCTCGTACGCATCCGCGGCGCTGCGAAACAACCGCTCGCTATCGAGGGTCTTCACGTTCAGCCGGTCGAGGAACGGACGATCGCCTTCCGGCGACGCTCCCTCGCCGGTCAGGTAGATCGAGTCGCCGATCTGGATGATGGGACTGTCGGAACCACGACCGCCACCGAACCCACCGGGGCGCGTGCCGCTGTCGCGTCTCAACGGTGTGCCGGGATTGGTGTACGCCGCATCCTGCTTGCGATCCCACACTTTCTTCGGTTCGGCACCCGGCTCGAGAATCCATGTCCGCGTGCGGCGCGACACGCGATCGAACTCGCTCATGAGCGCGACGCCCTTCTCGGTGTAGGCGATCGAGCCGCGCCATTCCGTCTTACCGATCTCCGCAGGTGCCTCGGTGAAGGGCGCGGCAAGCGTCATCAGCCGATCGCGAAAGGGAACCTTGATCTTCGGATCGCCGCCGTCGAGGGCCTCGGTCCAGATGATCGTGGCCGGCTGGTCTTCCCTCCAGTGATGCGCACGCGGCCCAGTCTCCACTCCCGCGATCGGCACACCTTCGCGACTCGGCCGGTCAGCGAGTTTCTTGACCACACTGCCCTTCCGATCCCAGATCTCCACGTCTTCCGGGAAGCCGTTCATCGGGATGAGATGCGAGAACGGACGCTTGACCTTGGTGACCAGGATGAATCGATCGTTCGGCGACGGCGAGACGTCGCCGAGGATGGCCGGCTTGCCGATCAGAGTAGCCGTGCCGGTGGTGGCCTCGATCGCCGCAAGCTGGCTGGTGAAGTAGTAGGCGAAGAGATCCTCGTCGTGCGCCGTCCGGATCATGTCTTCGTATGTCGCGCTCTGCGCCACCTTCCCATCGTTCTCCTGCACATTCGGCCCGCCGGGGACATGGGAATCGGCAGGCGCCGGACCGCGGCCGGCCGGGACGATCTTGCAGACGAGTGTCTTGTTGTCGCTCAACCAGTCGCATGGATCGCCCGCCGCCGCATTCAACCGCGCCTCGCCGCTCACCTTCTTCGCTATCCCGCTCGACGCGCTGGCCACCCACAGCTCGATGCCGTCGTCTCGCGTGTTCAGAAACGCCAGCTTCGATCCATCCGGTGAGAACTTCAGATTGGACAGGTTCGCGTGCGGCGGAACGGTCACCGTGACCTCCCCGCCCCCCGCGACCTTCTGCAGCCGGATCGCATAGATGAGCGCCGACCGATGCGGCCCATTCGTCCGCGGATTCACCCGATCCCCCGCCAGCCGCAACATCGGCTGCGAGAGCGCGGAGATCGTTGGCTGCCCGTGCCGATACGCCAGCGCCATGACCTTCTTCGAAGGACTGAGCAACGCTTCCGGCAACGGCGCCGCGTCAAACGCCGTGACCACCTCGGGCGGAGGCACGAGGTACTTCGGCGACTGCGCGACGAGCGGCAGCGCGAGGAGAAGGGGCAGCAAAAAGGGAAAGCGTAGGGGTTGGGTTGAGGGCATGGGTTCGCTCCTGTTCGCGGACGGAGGGGGATTGTATTCGAGCCGCCTTGCCGAGGAAGACGTGGAAGGCCTCGCGACCGCAGGAGCCTCCGAAGTGGGGCCGGCCTCCGAAGTGGGGCCAGACCCTCGATCTTCGTACTCACGAGAGCGGAGATCGAAGGCCTGGCACCTTGGTCTCCGGTCTCCGGCAAAGCGCAAGTCGCGGGGCCAAGCCCGGGGCCAAGCCAGAAAGGCGCTCGCGCACCTGGCGGTTGATCACGCCGGGCTAACACTTCGAGGCATCAGCGATTGGGTGGGCGTGACCGAGTGGGCCGCGAGAGCGGAGATCGAAGGCCTGGCACCTCGGCACCTCAGGCAGAGTGGGCCGCCTCGAAGATGAGGCAGACTGCCAGGAATCTGTACGCCACCGACGCCGGCTTCCGAGACAGAGTCGATCAGATCCGCGCCGCGTTACGTCGAGTTTCCAGATGTGACCCCAACTTAACCGGGGCTGAGCGTGATCGTTCGACTAGCACGGGCACTCCACGTCTTCGTCCACGATCTGCTCGTTGACATCCGTGTCGGGCAAAAGAACCGGCTCATCCAAGAATTTGACATTGACACTCTTCCACCGCGGGCGCTAAACTACTTCCATCAGGCTGTCCAGCACTCCATACCCACTGCCTGACTTCAACTTCTCTAGCGACAGGCCCAACTCAGCATTCCCGATCGTGGGATTCCGAAATGGAAATCTTAGATCGGGGGAGGAAACAAATGCGTAAGCTTCCCATCACGATTGCTTCTGCCATCATCCTGACCAGCATCTTCACCCCCGCGCACGCGCAGGATTTCAGGATTTGCACCGGCCAATTCGCCCTTTGTGCCGCGAGTAGCGGGACGCCCACCGGCAAGACCATCACCATCAACGGCACCGCTTTCCCCGAGATCGTTGCGGTCTGTCCTGTCCTTCGCGGACCCGCCATCGCTGACGTCGCCGGAGGCAATATGAAGGGTAGTTGTGACGCCCCTGGGCCTGGGCAAGTCTGGTCACTTTATCAAATCCGCGAGAACATCCCGCAGGCTCCGGATTGGGACCGCAAGACCGTTGCGCCGCTTCGCATATTCGTAACTAGCTCGACTAATCAGATGAGCAACATGTTCTCTTTCGCTTGTACCCTGACCAAGCGAGTCCATGGCGTTCAGCTTGCGAATTGCTTTGGCCCCGCAAACGAGAACCCTTCGGGCGCAACTGCTCCGGCTGGCACAACGATCGTCACTCAATCCCCGGCTGGCTCGACCTATCCCGTTGGTGGTCCGCTGCCGTAAGGAGGATGCGGCTCAAGGGGTCAAGGAAGGGGTCACGCCTTCGATCTTTGTTTTCAGGCGATGAGCGTCGGCCTCACGGAGGTCATGTCCCTAGAATTGAGGCCGCCCCGACCCGGTCTATTGCCTCGAATCAGCCGAAAGGCTCATTCCGGCGAACGCGAAATGGTTGCCGGAGACATCGATTACAAAGCGCGGGCGCGTCTGGACGCGCCTCTTCCGCGCACGCTCACGGCGCGGGCATTCTTGAGGTGAGGTACCCGTATTCAAGCTCGCAGAGTTGCTATCGAGGTATCGAGCCAGCCCAGTAGCAACTGATTCTCGCTAAACTCGCTGTCGCACCGCTTGATGAGATTCGAGATGTGTCCTTCGCTTCGGAGGCGGAGCGAGGCGGCGATCGAGCGAAGCGTGACGAGACCTTCGTGCCATCCGATCCATGCGGCCAGACGGCTCAGTATCCCGCCACGCGTTTCTCGGATCGAGGCCGCGGTCTCACCAGCGGCCTTCGCCACAGCGCCGATGATCGTGTGCATCTTTGGCCGCCCCACTGCACGCTGCGTTCTCGGGTGATCCGTCGATCGCGGTTTCGCTTCCACCTGCCCGCGCATCGTTTTGGTCCACTCCTCGGTTCCGAGGTAGAGCTGATTCGTCAGCTTCTCCCACAGACGATCCTCGCAGCCGATTTTTGCCAGAACGAACTCACGGTAGACCGCTTGCGCCGGCTCCCTTTCGCCACCAAACAAAGGATAGACGGTATCGAGATCGAGCCACTCCGGCGCACTCTCCAATCCCGCCGTGGCGCGATAGCTCGACCACCGATAGTCCTCCGGCCTCTCGACCATGTTCGCACGCGCCGGATTGAGGACGACGTAGCGTAGAACCTCGGCGAAGTAAGCCTCACTGTCGATCAGAAAGGCTTTGAAGCGACCCTCGTACAGATGCCCGCGTCGTTTGTAGACGCGATTAAACCATCCGGCGTAAACACTGTTGAGCCAGTGCATACCGCGCGAGAGGTTGGGTTCCGAGGTCTGGACCACGAGATGGTAGTGATTCGTCATCAGGACCCACGCCGTGAGCGACCATCCAAACCGTCGAACGGCCTTGCCGAGGAAGACGAGGAAGGCCTCGCGATCGCGATCGGAGTGGAAGATGGGACGTTGCTCATTGCCGCGGGAGGTGATGTGGTAGAGAGCGCCTGCGAATTCGATTCGTAACGGTCGTGCCATAACGCGACCGAGGATCCCTCGGGTCTCCGGAATCACCGAGGAAATTCACATCGAGTAGAAAACCGGGGCGAAAACGGGCCGAAAACCTCCTCGGAATGGAAGCTCGCGCTCAATCGTGCTACCAGGTGTGGAGCGGCGACGATGACAACGAAGATCGAAGGCCTGGCGCCGTCGACGCCAGACGCCACGGAAGGCCTGGCACCGTAGACGCCAAGAACCGAAGGTCCGGGCACCTTGGTTCAATCTTCGCCAGAACACACTCTCGGTAGCCCGCATGCGCGAAGAACGAAGGCCTAGCACCGCGGATACCTCGGGATACCTCATGGCTCCCAAAGATCGAAGGTCTGGCACCACGGGTATCAGCGGGCACCACGGGTATCAGCGGTCCGGTCCCGGTCCAGAGCAGCTCCGTCGACGCCGAAGATCGAAGGCCTGGCACCGCGGTCCCGGTCCTTACCTCCCCAAGATCGAAGGTCTGGCACCACGGGTACCCCACGGCTCGAAGCCGGGGGCTACGGTCCCTAAGCCAACTCCGCTGGCAGTTAGGCGCGGACTGGACATTCATTTCAGCGTTTCAGCGCCTTTTCAGCGCCTCCGAGGTGCCAGGCCTTCGATCTTCGTTCTTAAGCGCTGCACTCTCGATAGCCGAACGGATCATGCCCGCCCCTGCGCACTACATCGCGCGCCGCCGCGAGAAGACAACCGAGACCGGGTTCGAGTAGGGCGAAGCGCCGTCGATGTTCCAGGCACAAACACGCAAATCGTGCCTCACCCTATTGGATCGCGCGCGCACGGTCAGCGACGTGGAAAGGCTCGGTTGCAGATCGAGCTCGCTCCGGGGGGCTAGACAAGTTGCATGCAGTGACACCCTGTGCGGAAGCGACGCCGGCGCAAGGCCGGCGTCGCTGCTGTGAATGAGCGTGCCGCTAGCCGGTACAACTGTGATAGCCGTTGCAGGTAAAGAGAGAATTCGGATTTCCATAGCCGTCATAGCCGTCGCAGCAGTCGGGGTAGAAACCGCTCTTCGAGCCGTCGATGACGTCGTCGCAGTAGTTCTGCGTCCAGTAGGCCGAGTTCACGTTGCATTGGTGCGCGTCGGTGAGAGTCACCCACTGCACGCTGTGGTGGTTGCACGAGTCATAATTGCCGCCTTCGTACGTTCCCTGCGTCACGCGCGACGTTTCCGACCAGCTCGGCGTGCATCCGTCCTGAAGACAGCGGCCGTGCGTGCCACCGCTGCCTATGGCGCCGCAGGTGCTGTCCGTCCAGGCGTCGCAGCCATCGAGTCCCTGGTGCGTACATTTCAGGCAGTAGTCGGAGCAGTTGTTGCTGTATGGGTCGCAGTCGACGCAGTACTGCGCGCCGGCGCTGACAGCGAACATCATCAGCGCGGCGACCGAGAGAAGGAAGAACAAAGACCTCCTATACCCTTTTGACATTTGCTTCTCCTCGTTGTTGTCAGGGTTTGCGATAAGAGAGAACTCGATTGGTGGCGATGGCGAGGCGTCAGGTCATCAGACCCTCCTTTCAGGCCCCGTCCTCCACTGGAAGAGGAAACCTACCTGCTGGCCACCGCTGTCGTTGCCCGCTGCTGTGGTGCAGCGGCGAGCTCCTCGTCGATGATCTTCGAAAACGCGTCGAACCCCATGGCACCGACGATCATTCGTCCGTTGATGAAGAAGCTCGGCGTGCTGGAGACGCCGACGCGATTTCCTTCATCCTGCGACGGCTTCCACGCATCTTTGTATTTGCCCGAGCTGAGGCAGGCATCGAACTTCACGCGATCGAGCCCGGCCTGGCTGGCGAAGCGATAGAGGTCGCCGTCGGTCAGCGGTCCGCCCTTGGAGAAGAGACGGTCGTGCATCTCCCAGAATTTTCCCAGCTCGTCGGCGCAGTGCGCGGCCTCCGCGGCCCGTTTCGCCGTTCGATGAGTGAAGAGCGGATAGTCGCGAAATACGATGCGCACCTTGTCGCCGTAGGACTTCTCGATCTGCTGCAGCGTCTCCACGGCGTGGCCACAGAAGGGGCATTCGAAGTCGGAGAACTCCACGATGGTCACGGGCGCGTCGGCACCGCCGCGTGACGGGCCTTCCGCGCTCACGGCAACGCGGGGCGGCTCGAGATTCACCTTCACGCCGGACGCGGCCCGAAGCTCTTTGAGGTACTGCGCCCGCCGCGCGGCGATGCGCTGGCGCCGCATACCCGCGGCAATATCCGCGAGTACCTGCTCTTTGGTCATCCCCGGGTAACGATCAGCGACGCCGTCGTACACGGGCTCGATCTCCGCCGTGTCCGGCGAAACGATCTTGTCTTCGATCTCAGTCTTGAGCAACTCGTCGGCGGTTACGTGACGACGGGCAGCCTCGGCGTCGATCAGCTTCGTGGCGATCAGGTCGTCGAGCACGGCACGGCGGATGTTGTATTCGTCGGTGCGGAGCCGAATGAGGCGGGCGCCGATCGCCGTATCGAGCTCACCCATCGAAATCGCAGCATTGCCGATCGTGGCAACCGGCTTCACGGCCTCGGCGGCAGACATCGAAAGCGCGCCAACCATCAGCACGGCCAGAGTCATGGAAACAGTCGTTCTCATCGTTTCTCCTTTTTGCGGAGCGACGCCGGCGCAAGGCCGGCGTCGCTGATGTGAATGCGCGTGCTAGCCGGTACAACTGTGGTAGCCGTTGCAGGTAAAGAGAGAATTCGGATTCCCATTGCCGTCATAGCCGTCGCAGCAGTCCGGGTAGAAACCGTCCTTCGTGCCGTCGATGACGTCGTCGCAGTAGCTCTGCGTCCAGTAGGCGCTGGACTCGTTGCAACTGTGCGCGTCGGTGAGAGTCACCCACTGCACGCTGTGGTGGTTGCACTCGTTCCATGAGCTGCCTTCGTACGTTCCCTGCGTCACGCGCGACGTTTCCGACCAGCTCGGGGTGCAGCCGTCCTGCAGGCAATAGCCGGGGATTCCGCCGCCGAACTCAGCGCCGCACGTGCTGGCCGTCCAACTGGTGCAGCCATCGATCCCCTGGTGCGTGCATTTCTGGCAGTAGTCGGAGCAGTGAGAGCTATACGGGTCACAATCGCTGCAGTCCTGCGCGCTGGCGCCGGCGGCGAACATCAGCAGCGCGGCGACCGGAAGAAAGAAGAACAGAGACCTCCTATACCCTTTTGACATTGCTTCTCCTCGTGGTTGTCTGGGTTAGCGATTAGGGAGAGCACTCGATTGGCGACGATGGTGAGACGTCAGGTCATCAGCGGCTCCTTTCAAGCCAGCTCTTCTCTTCTTCCGGGGACGGCATGGCACGCATGCATACGTCGGGCCGTCTATACGGACGGAATCGTGTTGAGGACGGCTCGCGCGATCAGAGGGTCACACGCTGTTGGTTGGCTGATCCGTAACCGGTTGAACAAGCGAACGCTTACGTTCGCTCACGGAAGAGGTCGCAATAATCGTTCAGCGATTCGCGTGCGTAAATCGGAACGGCTGACTCCGCCGGTAAATCAGTCCATCAGCAAGTTTTTTGCGGTAAGAACTGCCGCTGATTCGTAGCGCCGTCGGCTCGACGGCGGTTTTCTTAGGCCCGCATTTCTCACACTCTCACGGGAATCGTCGGCACCCTGTACCCCGTCGAGAGCCCTTCTCCCCCCGCAAAAAAACCGCGTGGGGAGAAGGACTCTCGACGAAAAGACGTGGTAAGCGATTCAAGCAGATTGTGAGAAATGCGCTTTAGCCCATCCTGCACGCTGTCGCCGCCGAGCCGGCGGCGGTCCAGCCGGCGGGCCGACGGCGCTACGATCGCTAACGAACGCTCGCGTTCACTCCTTGCTCTTCACCTTCGGCTTCGCCTGCATCGGGAGTTGGATGAACGTGCCGTCTCCGTAGATGAGATCGTCCTCGAGGCGGTCGCGGTAACGGACTGCCACGACCTCACCCTCTTTCGCGACCTCGATCTTGCGGCTGTCCCATTCGAAGATGCCGTCGGCGCCGGAGCTGACGATGCGGTAGTGATGACGATCTGGCGAGACGATGTATTCGTACGGGTGACCCCACATGTCCTTCTCCGGGAACTTCTGCGACATGGTGATGCCCTTGAGCGCCGTCTTCAAACCGGCCATGTCGGCCGCCGCCGGATAGGTTCCGTCCTGCTGATCGGTCGAATAGGCCTCGATGCCGGTGGCAAGGGCGCGCATGTCCGCAATCGTGCGGCGCCACGGGCGTCTCTTCTCCTGCTCTTCCATGACCTGAGCCGTGACTTCCCGAATCTTCGGAGTGAGGTTATCCACGCCGGCCTTCATCCCTTCGGACATCAACTGAGGCAGTTGCTCGATCATCTTTTTCCCTGTCGGGCTCTCATAGAAGGCGACGATATCGGCGAGCTCTCCCTCGGTGAAGTACTTGGAGTAGATCCTGACGTACGACTCATGAAGAAGCCCATCGAAGTCTATGTTCCGGCTTCGCTCCCGGAAGAGCGTAAACATCTCCTTGGCCTCGGCGATATCGTCGGGATCATTGCCCTTCGCCTCGGCCTCCTGCAGAAACTGCTTCTCGATCTGTCCATACAGCGAATCGATGATCGAACCGCTCAACTGATCGACGTTCGTGACCTGGAGAAGCTTTTCGGCGAGCACTCTCTGACGGGCCGAGGGATTCGGCTCGGTGGCGAAGAGCGGAATAGCGATGGCGATGATTGCCGCGAAGATGACGAAACGACGCATGGATGGCTCCTTCGATGTTGGGTAGATCAGTGGATTCGTAAGATTCGCAATCCCCTACTGCTTCGCAAGTTCCACGCGCCGGTTCTGTGCGCGGCCCGAGGCGGTGTCGTTGCCGGCGACCGGCTTGGTTGAGCCTAGTCCGGCGGTAGTCAGCCGCGTGGCATCGACGCCGCCCGCGACAAGATAGGCCTTCACGGAGTCTGCCCGCTTGCGGGACAACTCGTTGTTGTGCGCATCGCCGCCGCTGGAGTCGGTGTGCCCTTCCACCAGCAGCTTCCAGTCGCTCTTCGCCTTCATCAGGCCAACGATCTTGTCGAGCGTCGGCTTCGACTCCGCCTTGATGACTTCGGAGTCAGTATCGAAGTTGATGCCGTAGATGCGCGTCCGCCCGAAGTCCTCGAGGTCCTTGGTCATCCGTGCTTCCGCGCCCATGCCTGCCCAATGCGGGCAGGAGCCGACCTCGTTCGAGACTTTGGTCCCGTTCCAGACGCTGCCGTTAGCACCTGTCTGACCGTCGAACCACCAGAGGCCGAACATCTGCTTGCCGTCGGGGGTGAAGACCATGATGGCGGGGCCCTTCTTATTGGGCGTCTCGGTCCACGTGAACTTCATCACCCGCCCCTCGATGCCGCCGTTGAGGAGGCCGCCGCTGTACTCGTAGCAGCCGGTCACCGAGGTTCCTTCCTGCTTCAGGTGGAACTTGCCGTAGTTCGTGTCGTACATGCCGCTGGCATCGACGAACGGCGTATGCGTGAGTTGCCTGCCGAAGCCGCGAGCCTCCATCAACTCGATGTACTCCGTCGAGCCGTGGTTGTTCTGCACGATGAGGCGCAGCCATCGGCCGGGCACCTGTGCTGAGACCGGAAAGGTCTGGTTATCGGCCTTGTCCTGCAGTGAGACCGAGGCGATCTGCTGAAAGCCTGTGGTAGCGCTGGTGTCGGACATCTCGACGGTGATGTCCTTCGCTCCCCGCCCGGCGCCGTCGATGCCGTCCGTGTCGAAGGAAAGGCGGTCGAGCTGCGTCCGCTCGGGCAGCGCGATCACGATCGTCTGCGGAGTGATCACATTCTTCGGAGTGGCCCATCCGCTGGAGGCTCTGTCGTCAAGCAGCCAGAAGGCCGACCAGCCCTCCGAGTACTCCTGCGGCTTCTGCACGATGAGCGCACCGGACGAGAAGGCGATGAGGCTGGGCTCCTCGGCCGGCACTGTTGCTGTGGGCGTCGCGCTGGTCGAGGATGGGGTCGTGGTCTCGGTCGTACTCGCGGCCGGCGGAGCAGGTGCCGGCGGGACGGCCTCTTTCTTCGCACAGGAGACCACGATGGCGGCAAAGACCAGGGCGGCTGTCCATTTACGCATCGCGTGATTATAGGGTCCGGTCGGACTGAGAGTCCGACCTACGTTCGAAGCGGTGCGTAACCATCGGGCGGCGTTCTGCGTCAAACTGATATGGAACGGATGGCAAGGCTCTCGATGCGCGCGGCAATACTGCTGTTTCTCGCCCTTCCCGCGATCGGTGTCGCGGAGACCAACGTGACGCTGTTGCGCGACGGGACACCTGTGGCCGAGGGCGAGGTCTGCCGATTCCAGGCAGGCGATCGCGAGAATCCGTTCAAACGATGGCTGGCGTCGCAGGAAGTGACCTGCGTTGCCGCGGGCTCGATGAAGTTCCCCTCGGGGAAGTGGAATGTCTTCGGGCGGCTTGGCGGGAGCGCCGTGTCGACTGCGCCTGTCGTGATCGACGGGGACGCGGCGCCGAAGACGCTCTCGCTGACGCTGGCGCCCGCGGCGACGCTGGCGCCGCTGCTGCCGCAAGGGCTCGGCGGCGTTGTCTATGCGCCGCGGCTCGGCAGCGCCTTTCCGATCGCCGCGGGAACGGGACGCGTCCTCGTTCCCGCCGGGGAGGAGCTCTGGCTTTTCGTGGTGAAGAAGTCCGTTCCGATCGCGATTTTCCCGGTCCCCGCGGTCGATGCCGGAAGCGAGCGAACCGTCAACGCGCAAACCGGCGGGGGATCGTTCGTCATCGGATGGCTGCACGTCCCCGAATCCGACCGTGATGTGTTGAGCAAGGGCGAGAGCGCATCGCAGCCTCACGTTCGACTGACATCGGGAGGGCCGTCGCAGGATTCGTATCCGCTTCCGCCGCTGGTGCTGCTGCACGGCTCCTTTGTTCTGGTGCGCGCGGAAACAGCGGGAGAGGCGGTGCTCGATTTCGGAGGCCGAGGATGGCTTCCGGACAAGCGCCGGGTGAAGGTCGGGCAAGCGATCAGCGTCGCCGAGGATCCGCTCCAGGTGCGGCCGGCGTGCACGATCATCGTGAACTGGAACGCGGACAACGGCGTGACGGCGCTCGAGCGTTCGCTCGGCGCGTGTGAGAAGTCGACCGATAAATCCCCGCAATTCGAGGTCCTGCTCTCGTCCTGCCCAGCACCGAGGACTCCGAGGGAGCCAATCGATCCAGCCGGCTGCCAGGCGATCCGCAGGGAAACATTCGTACCGGATCTGAGCTTTGGAACGGCGACCCTGGAAGACGTCCCATCGGGAACCTACCGCGCGGAGCTGCGTTTCGGAAAGCTTCCACCAATCGGCGAGATGGTCACGGCTCTGCCGATGAAGGTGATCACCGTCCCGCTTCATGCCGCGTACAACGAGCTTTACGGCAGTCTCACCTTCGGAGACAAGCCGCTCGGCAAGGACGCCACGATCAAGTTCCCCGCCGGCGGAATCGGGTTCGCGTCGCGCGAGTCGGGTGAGTATCGCGCCGCGCTTCTGGCGCCGGTCGACGTGGATGCACAGATCAACGTTGCTGCCTGTGAAGGCGGCCCAAAAGCACTGGTTCTTTCTGACGGCTTTGTGAAGAGAAGCACCCGCTACGACATCAACATCCCCGACAACGTCCTTGCATTGACTGTGACCGACACCTTCACGCGCATGCCCATCGCCGGCGCGGCGGTGCGTTACGTGATCCATTCCCTCCGGATGCCGCGGCGACCGATCGTCACCCGCCTCCTGAAGACCAGCGAAACAGGGACTCTCGAGATCACGTCCGTCCCGGAGCGGGAGATCCGACTCTACGTAACCCACTCCGGCTACCAGGATTACGCGGTCGATCCCTTCTCCATGGTGAAGGACGAGAAAAAGACGATCGACATCCAGCTCGTTCCGCTGCGCGGCGATAGCGGCAAGATCATCTCGCAACGATCCTTCGAGAATGCCACGATTTTCTGGTTCTCCGCATCGGGCGTGGAACGCGAGCACGCCGACGTCGGTCCGGACGGGACGTTCATCTTCGCCAGCGCGCACGGGCCGGACGAAACGATGGCCGTGGTGTCGGCCTCCCATCCACTATGGGTGCTTCGTTCTCCGGATACGCGATCGGAGAGTCGCGGAAAGGCATTCGAGATCCGCTTCCCCGACGGCGCGGCACGCGAGGTGGAGGTGTCCGTTCGGGGAGCCGATCCTCGCACCAGCACGTTCATCGGGCTGGCCATCGCGGGCGTGAACGTTCCGCTGCCGGCGCTGCGACTGCACCAATCCCTCCGGCGCCTGCCGGCCATACTCTCCGGCAGCGCTCCCCTGCCTATTCACGACTTGGCAGAGACCGGCCCGATCGACGTGATCCTGGGTCCGACGGTCGGTCTGATGGCGGGCCGCATGGGCCCGCCGGACGCACTCCTGATCGAGCGGTTCGCCACCGCGCCGCGGAAGCGAGTGGCTCCGGGCGTGACAGCGATCGTGTTCGAACCGTGAGGGCGGGAATAAACGGCACCGATGATGACGCCGGAGAGCCCGATTTCTTCCAAAATCGGGTGGTTTTCAACACCCGATTTGTTGGCGTCAACAAAATTTTGTTGAGCTCAACAAAAAAGTGTTGGCGGCAACAAAAATTTGTTGACCGCAACAAAAAACTTGTTGACGG
>Ga0307470_10000154_pt1 | contig 47932 bp, 40 predicted proteins | sample atmos_gasesAM3C__FD_204565 | JGI IMG/M metagenome (GOLD analysis project Ga0307470, IMG submission 204565) | Hardwood forest soil microbial communities from Morgan-Monroe State Forest, Indiana, United States - atmos_gasesAM3C_05 | ecosystem: Environmental > Terrestrial > Soil > Temperate forest... | reverse complement strand
CGCCCCCCTCATCCGCCTTCGGCACCTTCTCCCCCCGAAGAAGCCCGGGGGGAGAAGGCGCTCGATGCAAGGGAGCGCCGAATTCTTCAAAAGTGTGAGAAATGCGAGCTAAGGATGGCACCTCGTTGAGATCCTTTCCTGAGGATCCCCCGCACTTCTCAGGCTCTCGCTGGAATTGTGCACGCTACGTTTTCCGTCGAGCGCCTTCTCCCCCACGTTTTTTGTGGGGGAGAAGGTGGCGAAGCCGGATGAGGGGGTGTTTCCTGGCGCGGCGAGGCGTGCATGACGGGAGAAAACGAGACCTGTCGATCAGCCTTTCGCCAGAGAACATCGCTTGTCGAGCATTCGCCCCCCTCATCCGTCTTCGGCGCACGATGCAAGGGAGCGCCGAATTCTTCAAAGGTGTGAAAAATGCGAGCTAAGGATGACACCTCGGCCATCGCACCGCGCCTTGAAACCTACAAGCGCGAGCTTCTTCGCTGGAACGAGCGGATCAATCTGATCGGGCCGGAAGCGGTGGCGAATCTTGATGACCATATCGCCGAAGCGGTCGCTGCGGCTGGGATCTTGAAGCCGCAGGGTGACGTGCTCGACTTCGGGAGCGGCGGAGGGTTGCCGGCCGTTCCGATGGCCATCGTTTCGCCGTCGGTGCGCTTTCATCTCGTCGAATCGGACAAGAAGAAGTGGGCTTTTCTGAAACACATCGTTCGGGCCTGCGAATTGAACGCTGTGATTTACGGTGATAGATTGGCCCGCGCTGTGATGCAGTTTCCTTCCCACCTTCGTTTTTCTCTCGTGACCTCGCGTGCTGTTGGAAATCCGGAGGAGTGGGTGCCATCGCTGGGGAAATGGATGGCCCCCGAGGGACGGGTGGCGCTATTTCAGGGCTCGCCTGAGGTTCCTTACATACGAGGCTTCACGAAGACGGATGTTTTCACTCTTCCTCGTGGCACATCGAATTATCTGGTCACCCTTGCGTTCCACGTGGAACACTCCGCATGACGAAGATCCTCGCGCTTGCGAACCAAAAGGGCGGTGTCGGCAAAACGACGACCGCGATCAACCTCGGCGCATCCGTCGCCGCGTGCGAGCGGCGCGTCCTTCTGGTCGACCTCGACCCGCAGGCAAACGCCACGTCCGGGATCGGAATCCTCGATTCCGAGCGCTCCATGTACGACGTCCTCATCGAGAAGATGCCGCTGGCGGACATCATCCTGCCGACAGAGATCCCCACGCTGTTCGTGGCGCCCGGGTCGGTCGATCTCGTCGCCGCGGAAGTCGAGCTGCGCGAGGCAATCGGCCGCGAGTACTACCTCAAGCGTGTGCTCGATCCCGTCGCGCGCGATTACGACTACGTCTTCATCGACCTCCCGCCCTCCCTCGGGTTGCTCACCGTCAACGGACTCACGGCCGCCCACTCCGTGCTCGTTCCGCTCCAGACCGAGTACTTTGCGCTCGAGGGCGTCTCCCAACTGCTTGCTACGATCGAGCGCGTGCAGGGCGCGGTCAACCCCGGCCTCGAGATCGAAGGCATCGTTCTCACGATGTACGACGACCGGATGAATCTGACGCGCCAAGTCGCGGAAGAGGTGCGCACGCACTTCGGTGACAAAGTCTACCGCACGGTCATTCCGCGGAACATTCGCCTCAGCGAAGCGCCATCGTTCGGCAAACCGATTATTCTTTACGACATCCGTTCGCGCGGCAGCGAGGCGTACGTCAGCCTGGCTCGCGAGTTCATTCAGCGTGCGGAGAACGTAATCTGATGAACCAGAGGAAAGTTCTTGGTCGCGGTCTCGGCGCGCTGATTCCTCAGCGGCAGGAGCAACCGCCTGCGCCTGCCGACGCTCACGCTACCCAGGGCCTCGCCGAGATTCCGATCTCGCAGATTCAACCGAATCCTTACCAACCGCGAAAGACGTTCAATGAGGCGTCGATCGAAGAACTGGCGCGCAGCGTCCGCGAGCATGGCATCGTGCAGCCGCTCGTCGTCACACGCACGGGCGACAAATACAAACTCATCGCCGGCGAGCGCCGTTTCCGCGCGGCGCAGAAAGCCGGTCTGACGACTGTTCCCGCGCTCATCAAAGAGATGATGCAGGAGGGCGATGCCCTTGAAATCGCTCTCATCGAAAACATCCAGCGCGAGGATCTCAACCCGATCGAAGAGGCGCTTGCCTACCATCAGCTTCACGACGAGTTCCAGTTGACGCAGGAGGAGATCTCGAAACGAGTGGGGAAGGAACGCTCGACCGTCGCCAACTTTCTGCGGCTGCTCAAGCTGCCTGACCCAGTGAAGAAACTTCTCGCATCCGGTCAGCTTTCGATGGGGCACGCGCGGGCGTTGCTGGCGATCGAGTCGGCGCGGAAACAGGAGCAGCTCGCCGACCGCGTGGTCCGGAAGAACCTCAACGTCCGGCAGACAGAGATGCTGGCGTCGGAAAGCTCTCCCAAGGCTGTGGAGAAGAAAGAGAAGGAAAAGGATGTCTTCACGCGCGACGCGGAAGACAAGCTCCAAAGGACTTTGCGTACAAAAGTAGAAATCGACCGCAGGCGCCGCGGTGGCGTCATCCACATTCGTTATGGCAGCGAAGACGAGTTGATCCGAGTCGTCGATGAGCTCATGGGCAGGCGCCGTTAGCAGTACGCTCGTGGTTGTGGTGGCTGCGGTGCTGGTTGCCGCGTTGGGATTCCTGCTGATCCTGCGCGGACGACGGATGCCGGGAGTGGAGAAGGGCATGGGGAACGATATGAAAAACAAGAGTGGTGAACTGAATGGCTTTCTCGACCGCGGCTCATCGTTTCACGGCGAACTGGAGTTCGAAGACACGATGCGCATCGATGGCCGCTTCAACGGCAAGATCATGTCGAAGAACGAGCTGATCGTCGGCGAGAGCGCGCACATCGAAGGCGACGTCCACGTCGGCCGCATCGCCATCAGCGGCACGATCGTCGGAAAGATCGTGGCCGCCCAGCGCGTCGAGATCCACCGCAACGGCAAGGTCTATAGCGACATCGACACCCCAGCCCTGATCATCGAAGAAGGCGCCATCTTCCAGGGCAATTGCGTGATGGGCGACAAGAAGCCCGCGACGGTAACGAATATCGCGTCAAAAGCGTGAGTATTGCGCTTCGCGCGTTGTCGGTTGTCAGTTGATTGCGGCTTCGCCGCGTTGTCAAAACCGTCTTCACGACGCGCGAAGCGCAACTAACCGACAACCGACAACGCGCGCAGCGCAAAACCTCACCACCCGCGCATACGCGCAATCAGCACGATCGCCTCAGGGATCGTGTACTCGTCCTCGGCGCCGAGGGCGTCCTCCCACTGCAGGTCCCAGGCGGCTTTCTCGCGCTGCGGTTGCGAGGCATCGCGGAAATTCAGCTCGCAGATGTCGCCGATGTAGCGGTCGCCGTCGCGAACGGGAAGACCGAAGGTGCGACAGACCAGCGGCCGGTGCTCGTACATCAAACACTCGCCGCGCTCGTTCAGGTTCGGACACGGTGTCGACGCGGTCCGCTCGAAGAACGCCGCTTTCTCGGCCGGTGTGCAATCGCGAAGATCGGGATGCGCGGATGAGGCAACGATCTCCCGTGCCCGGCGGACGATCATCGCCCGGCGTTTGTGGTGGAGCTTCTCCAGCCCTTCCGCGAGAAGTGGGACATCGCCCGAGCCGATCTCGAAGATGCCGTAGCAGCAGAGCGAACATCCGCGTCCGCATTGCAGGCTTTGCGGTTGCGCCGCGGTAACCTCGCGAAAGAAATCGTCCGCGCGCTCGAGGACGCTGATATACGTTTCCGTTGACGTTTTATCCGGCACAGCGCGAACAACCGGCGAGGTGACAACGTTCTTTCCCTTGTGGTATACAACCGCCGCCTCGGGGTTCGGCGCGGTTCTCACGCGCCGGTTTTTCCGGCTCCAAAACAGTCTATGCAAATCAATCTGACGCCCGATTACTCTCTGCTCGCGATCATGGTGATTTTCATCCTGAACTACTTGGTCGTGAGCAGATTCTTCCTACGGCCCATCAATCAGGTGATTGAGGCGCGCGAGGAGGAAGTGCGCTCGGCGAACGACCTCTACGAGCAGTCGATGGCTCGCTTCAGCGAAGCAACCTCGCTGATGGAGAATCAGCTTCACGCCGCGCGGCACGCCGCCGCCGACGTGCGCGACCACTTCCGCCGCGACGCGGCCGCATATCGCACCTCCATCGTCGACAAAACGCACAACGAAGCAAACGCCATCGTCAACGAAGCCGACGAGCGGCTCAAACAGGACGTCGTCGAAGCGCGCGCGAAGATCGTTCGCGAATCCGAGGCGCTGGCGCAATTGGCGGCGGAACGGATTCTGGGGAGAACGGTTTGATGCGGCGTCTGATCCTGATCATCACGCTGCTACTCGTTCCGGCGGTCCTCTTCGCGCAGAAGCATGGCAACGACGCCGGCAATGTCGCGCAAGGCGCCGAGAAGGTTTCTCACGAAGAGACGCATCCGAACGAAGCGCATGGAGGCGAGCTCGGTCCGCCGAAGACCTACTTCGGGATTCCTGGCTGGATCCTGAAGCTCGTCAACATGCTTCTCTTCTTCGGCGTTCTCGGGTGGCTGATCGGCGGCCCGGTCAAGAACGCGCTCGCCGCGCGCCGTATCCAGATTCAGACGGACGCGGAAGAGGCCCGCGCGCGCCGCGCCAAGGCCGACCAACTCGCCGGCGACATTCAGGCCAGGCTGACGCAGATCGAGGCCGACGTCCGCGGCATTCAGGAACGAGCACAAGTGGAAGGCGAGCGGCAGAAACGCGAGCTCATCGCCGCGGCCGAAGCCGAAGCGCAGAAGATCCTGCAGTCGGCACGCAACGAAGTGGAGAGCCGGCTCAAGCATGCCCGTCACGAACTGACCGAGTTCGCCGGCGAGCTGGCCACGCAGCGCGCCGAACAGATCCTCCGTGAAAAAGTAACTGACCACGATCGCGAGCGGCTCTTCGAAGAGAGTGTCCGGGAAGTGGAAGGGGCACGTTCATGATCCGACGATTCGCCAGACCGTACGCCCGCGCCATCATGGACACGGTGCAGTCGCCCGAAAAGGCGGCCGCTCTTCGCGACGAAATGACGGCCTTCGAGAAGGTTCGCCAGTCATCGCGCGACCTGCAGCAGATGTACGCCAATCCGGGCATCGACTTCGATTCGAAGCACAAAGTGACGGCGGCGATCGCCGGACATCTCGGCCTGTCCGAGCTGGCCCTTCGGCTGCTCGACGTCCTCATTCAGAACCGCCGTATCAACGACCTCGCCGCAATCGTGGCCGGACTGGCGGCGATGATCCGCGAGGCAACAGGAACCGTGGCCGCGGAGGTTCGCTCTGCCAGCCAGCTTTCGGCGAAAGAACAAAGCGAGCTGCGGGCGATGCTCGAGCGCAAGGTCGGGGCAAACGTCGACATCGATGTCACGGTCGATCCGGATCTCATCGGAGGCTTCGTGGCAAAGATCGGGAGCGAGGTATATGACGCTTCCGTATCAGGGAAGATCGAGAAATTCCGCGCATCATTAGCATGATGCCTTTAGCGTGATGCTTTTAGCGCGAAGCATTTTCGGGAGACTTTATGGCTGTTGATTTGAAAGCAGAAGAAATCACAGAGATTATTCGGCAGCAATTAAGCGGAATCGGCCGCGGCGTCGACGTCTCTGAAGTCGGCACGGTCGTCTCCGTCGGCGACGGTATCGCGCGCGTGTACGGCCTCGATCGCGTCATGGCCGGCGAGCTCGTTCAGTTCCCTCACGACATCGCCGGACTGGCCCTCAACCTCGAGGAAGACAACGTCGGCGTCGTCCTCCTCGGCGAGGCTTCCGCGATCAAAGAAGGCGACGTAGTCAAGCGCACCGGAAAGATCATGTCCGTTCCGGTCGGCCCGGCTCTCGTCGGCCGCGTCGTCAATCCGCTCGGTGTTCCCATCGATGGCAAGGGTCCGATTAACACAACCGAGTTCTATCCGATCGAGCGTCTGGCCCCCGGCGTCGTCGATCGCAAGCCGGTTAAAGAGCCGCTCCAGACCGGACTCAAAGCCGTCGACGCCATGATCCCCATCGGCCGCGGCCAGCGCGAGCTCATCATCGGCGACCGCCAGACGGGAAAGACCGCCGTCGCCGTCGATACGATCATCAATCAGAAGGGCAAAGACGTCATCTGCGTCTACGTCGCCATCGGCCAGAAGAAATCGACCGTGGCGCAGGTCGTGCGGACGCTCGAAGAAAACGGGGCGATGGACTTCACCATCGTCGTGAACGCCTCCGCCTCCGACCCCGCGCCGATGCAGTACCTCGCACCGTACGGCGGCTGCGCGATGGCCGAGTACTTCCTCTACAACGGTCAGCACGCGCTGATCATCTACGACGATCTCTCCAAACATGCTGCGGCCTACCGCGAGATCTCGCTGCTGCTTCGCCGTCCGCCCGGCCGCGAAGCGTATCCAGGCGACGTCTTCTATCTGCACTCGCGGCTTCTGGAGCGCGCCTCGAAGATGGCCGATGAGAAGGGCGGCGGGTCTTTGACCGCTCTGCCGATCATCGAGACCCAGGCCGGCGACGTTTCCGCTTACATCCCGACGAACGTCATCTCGATTACCGACGGACAGATCTTCCTGGAGACGGACCTCTTCCACTCCGGCGTCCGTCCGGCCATCAACGTCGGTATCTCGGTCTCGCGCGTCGGCGGATCGGCGCAGGTGCGCTCCATGCGCTCCGTTTCCGGCACGCTGCGTCTCGACCTCGCGCAGTACCGCGAGCTGGCCGCGTTCGCGCAGTTCGGCTCCGATCTCGACAAAGCGACGCAGTCGCAGCTCAATCGCGGCCGGCGTCTCGTCGAGATCCTCAAACAGGGGCAGTACCAGCCGATGCGTGTCGCTCTCCAGACGGCATCGGTTTACGCCGGCGTCAAAGGGTTTCTCGACAATCTCGCGGTCGAGTCGGTGCGTCCGTTCGAGACTGCGCTGCATCAGTACCTGAGTGACGAGAAGGGCGACGTGCTCGATCGTCTCGAGACCGCGACGAAATTCGATGCCGACCTGGAAGGCGCGCTCCGCACCGCCATCCAGGAATTCAAAGCGCAATACGTGAAGGACAACGCCAACGCCCTGGCGGCGTAATCACTCATGCCAAGCACGATCGATATCCGGCGCCGGATCCGCAGCGTCAAGAACTCGCAGCAGATCACCAAGGCCATGAAGATGGTGGCCGCGGCCAAACTGCGCCGCGCTCAGGAGCGGATGTTCGCTGCCCGCCCGTACGCCGCGGGACTTCGCAAGGTCCTTTCTTCGGTGTCGACACGCGTCGACATCAGCGCGCATCCGCTGCTGCAAGCTCGTGAGCCGGAGCGCAACGTCGTGGTGGTGGTCGTCACCGCTGATCGAGGGCTCTGTGGAGCGTTCAACGCCAACGTCATCCGCGCAGCGCAGAACTTCATCCGCGAACAGTCCTTCGAGTCCGTCTCGGTCCTGACGATCGGCCGCAAGGGCGGCGACTTCTTCAAGCGGCGTCCCATCCCGGTCCGGCAAAACGTCATGGTCGCGCAGGCGCTGTCTCTCGGGGTGGCCCACGAGATCGCGGACAGCCTGATCAAAGACTTCATCGAAGAGAAGATCGACGGCGTTTACGTCGTCTACAACGAGTTCAAGTCGATCATCGCGCAGCATGTGCGCGCCGAACGCCTTCTGCCGATTGCGCGCGATTTCGACGAGGCCCCGGAACAAGGTGGCGTCGACTACCTCTACGAGCCTGGGCCGGAGCAGATCCTTTCGGACCTGTTGCCAAAACACATCGAGTTTCAGCTTTACCGCGTTCTCCTGGAATCGGCTGCCGCCGAACAGGGAGCGCGCATGACCGCGATGGAAGCGGCCACGAAGAACGCGTCGGACATGATCGAGCACCTGACGCTCACCTACAACCGCATCCGTCAGGCGGCCATCACCAAAGAGATCATCGAGATTGTCTCGGGCGCTGCCGCAGCGCAATAGACAACGGAGAAGACATGGCAAACGAAGAAACCAAGACCCAGCGCGTCGGAAAAGTGATCCAGGTCATCGGGCCTGCGCTCGACATCGAGTTCGAGGAAGGTCACCTTCCGGCGATCTACAACGCCATCCGCATCGTCGACAACGGCGAGCTGGGCAAAGTCCCGATCGACGTCATCGCCGAAGTAGCCAATCACATCGGTGAGAACCAGGTTCGCTGCATCGCCATGAAGCCGACCGACGGAATGGTCCGCGGCATGAAGGCGATCGACACGGGGGGCCCGATCATGGTTCCCGTCGGACGCGAGACGCTCGGTCGCATCCTCAACGTCCTCGGCGAGCCGGTCGACAACAAAGGTCCGGTCAACGCCGAGACGACACTCTCGATCCACCGTCAGCCTCCGCGGTTCGACGAGCAGTCGACCAACATCGAGATGTTCGAGACCGGCATCAAGGTCATCGATCTCCTCGAGCCGTACACCAAGGGCGGTAAGACAGGGCTCTTCGGTGGCGCCGGCGTCGGCAAGACCGTCTTGATTATGGAGCTCATCAACAACGTGGCCAAAGAGCACGGCGGCTTCTCCGTTTTCGCCGGCGTTGGCGAGCGCACGCGCGAAGGCAACGATCTCTGGCTCGAGTTCGCGGAGACCGGCGTCATCGTGCCGGGCGATCCGTCGAAGTCGAAAGCGGCGCTGATCTACGGCCAGATGACCGAGCCACCGGGAGCGCGCCTCCGCGTCGGTCTTACCGGCCTGACGGTTGCCGAGCACTTCCGCGATGCCGAAGGACAGGACGTGCTCCTGTTCATCGACAACATCTTCCGCTTCACTCAAGCGGGATCCGAAGTCTCGGCACTCCTCGGCCGCATGCCCAGCGCCGTCGGTTACCAGCCGAACCTGGCGACTGAAATGGGCGAGTTGCAGGAGCGCATCACATCCACCAAGCGCGGCTCGATCACCTCGGTGCAGGCCATCTACGTTCCCGCTGACGATCTCACCGATCCCGCACCGGCAACGGCCTTCGCCCACCTCGATGCAACGTCAGTTCTCTCGCGTCAGATCGCCGAGCTTGGCATCTACCCGGCCGTCGATCCGCTTGCCTCGACCTCCAAAATCCTTGACCCGCGCATCCTCGGCGATGAGCACTACAACACCGCCCGCGCCGTTCAGGCCGTCCTGCAGAAGTACAAGGATCTGCAGGACATCATCGCCATCATGGGTATCGACGAGTTGTCGGAAGAGGATCGCGTCATCGTCAACCGGGCCCGCAAGATTCAGCGCTTCCTCTCGCAGCCGTTCCACGTGGCCGAGCAGTTCACCGGCATCAAAGGGCAATACGTCAAGATCGCCGACACGATCAAAGGCTTCCGCGAGATCGTGGAGGGCAAGCACGACGAGATTCCGGAGCAGGCGTTCCTGCTCATGGGGACGATCGAGCAGGTGCTCGAGCGCGCCGAACAGATGAAGAAGGAAGCGGCGTAAAAGGAATCGAATGGCAGACGCGCTCCCAACCAAGCTGACCCTCACCGTCGTCACGCGCGAACGGAAGATCGTCGAAATCGACGTCGATGAAGTCGTGCTTCCGGCGAGCGACGGTGAGATCGGCGTGCTGCCCGGGCATACGCCCCTGCTGACGACCCTGAAGATCGGTGAGATGCGTTACCGCACCGGAACCGTCGTGCACCGGATGGTGCTTTCGTGGGGCTTCGCCGAGGTGTTGCCTGCGCGCGTGATCGTGCTGGCGGAGCGTGGCATTCTCGCTTCGGAGATCGATCCCGCGGCAGCCGAGGCCGAGCGTGCGGCGGCGGAGAAGGAACTGCAGTACCTTTCGTCGCACGATCCGGAATTCCAGCTCGTCGAGGCTCGTCTTGAAGAATCGATCGCGATGATCGGTATTGGCCGCGAACCCCACTGACATGGACTCCTGGCTCGAGAGCTTCGCCAAAACGAACTTTCGACGTAGCAGCGACACGGCGCACGATCTCAAGACGCCGTTGAACGTCGCCGTGCTCAACCTCGAGTTGCTCCGCATGCGCGTGTCGAAGCTCGCCGGCGGCGATGACGAGAAGGTCAACGCGTACGCTCGATCGATCGAACTGGAACTGCGCCGCATGGCGCGGATCTTCGACGCCTTCTTCGTCCTTTCCACACCTCCGAAAAGCGACGAAGAGCTGACGACGCTGGACCTTTGCGCGCTTTGCGCCGAGGCGGCAGCGGACGCGTCGTTTGAGCTTGCTCCGGTCGATGGACCGTTTCCTCTATTGGGCCACGAATCCAGAATTCGACAAGCCTTCACGCTGTTTTTTGAGGGCGCCGAGCGGGTCTTTCGTCAGGAGGGCCGGCAGGCATCGGTCGAGAAGAGTGCAGAATCGTTCTCTCTCGCCATTTTCGGAAATCCGGCAGCCGAGGACTTCGAAATGACGAAGATCTTCAAGTTCTACTACACCGACGCGCTCGGCAATCCCGATCTCTCGCTGGCAGCTGCCAGACTCATCGTGGAGACCTACGGCGGTGAGCTGAACGCTGCCGAGGAACGTGATAAGGTCGTGATCCGTCTGTCCTTCCCGGGTAAACCATGAAAAAAGTATTGATCGTTGATGATGATCGCGCCACGAGTGCCGGAATGGCTGATGTGGTCGAGGATTGGGGTTACGAGGCGGAGGTCGCCGACACCGTAAAGGCCGGCTGGAGCTCCATTTCGAAGATGGTCCCCGACGTCGCGATCGTCGACCTGAAACTTCCGGACGGCTCCGGTCTCGACCTTCTGCACCGGATCAAAGAGACCTATCCCGACGTCTCCGTCGTCATTCTCACGGGCCACGCCACCGTCGATTCCGCGGTCAAGGCGCTCAAGGTTGGCGCCGAGGATTACGTCACGAAGCCGGTCGACCTCCCGCGCCTGCAGGTCATCCTCAAGACCGTCGAAGACAAGCAGCAGATGAAGCAGGAGATCCTCGAGCTTCGTCGTCAGCTCCAGAAGATGGGAGCGCTGGGACATCTCGTCGGCAAGTCGCCGAGGATGCAGAAGCTCTTCGAAGAGATCGAGATGGTCGCGAACACGGACGCGAACGTCTTCATCGTCGGCGAGTCGGGCTCCGGCAAGGAAGTCGTTGCCAACACGATTCACTCGCTCTCGCGCCGGCGGCTCAAGCCGTTCATCGCCTTCAACTGCGGCGCGATCTCTCCGACACTCATCGAGTCCGAGATCTTCGGACACGAAAAAGGCGCGTTCACAAACGCGATCAAGCGGCGCGAAGGCTACTTCGAAGTGGCCAAGGGCGGCACGGTCTTCCTGGACGAAATCACCGAGATGCCGATCGAGTTGCAGGTCAAGCTCCTGCGCGTGCTCGAGGAAGGAAAGTTCCGGCGCGTCGGCGGCAACGAAGAGATCTACATCGAGGCACGCGTCATCGCCGCATCGAACCGCGATCCGCAGAAGGCGATCATCGACGGCAAGATGCGTGAGGATCTTTACTACCGCCTCAACGTCTTCCCCATCGAAGTGCCGCCGCTTCGCGAGCGCCTCGAAGACATCCCCCTCTTTTCTCACTTCTTCCTCCAGAAGCTGAACGAGACGGAAGAGAAGAAGGTGGAGACGATCGAGACCGATTTCATCGAAGCGCTGCAGCAGTACGAGTGGCCAGGCAACGTTCGCGAGCTGCGCAACGTGATCAACCGCGCGTTCATCATGGCTCGCGGCAGCAGCCTCACGCTCGAATGCCTTCCTGACAAGCTCCTCGGCGCACGCAAGCGCCGTTCGAAGGAAGGCGTGATGATCCCCCTCGGCCAGCCGATGGAAGAGGTCGAGCGGATCGTTATTGAAGAAACGCTCAACATGACCGACGGCGATCGCCGCAAGACGGCCGAGATTCTGGGCATTTCGTACAAGACGCTCTACAACAAGACGAAGAAGTACAAGGCCGTCGGCGGCGCCGACGAGGACGAAGAAGAGTAGGTCGACACGGTCGACGGCGTTGGTTGGCCACGCTTCATCGACGATTTGGCGCCGAAACTCCACGTCCCGTAGCGGTTTTTGGCCTTCCAGACCTCCGGTGCTATCGTCCGCGCCTCAGACCACTCCGCCGCCTCACGTACGCGTGCGCATGATGCGCGCGCGAGGAATTCCGGCGTCGGCGTGGAAGTTTGGGGCGTTCCGCAATGGCCAAAAACCTCGTCATCGTCGAGTCTCCCGCAAAAGCGAAGACGATCAACAAGTTCATCGGTAGCGACTACATCGTCAAAGCCTCCGTCGGTCACGTCCGCGATCTGCCCAAGAGCGAGCTAGGCGTCGACGAAGATACCTTCGAGCCGACGTACGAAGTTCTCGAAGGAAAAGAGAAGGTCGTCAGCGAGCTGCGGGCCGCCGCAAAGAAAGCCACGACGGTCTTCATCGCATCGGACCCTGATCGCGAGGGAGAGGCGATCGGCTGGCACGTGATGAAGCTCCTCGGCGGCGACGCCACGAAAGTTCGTCGCATCCTTTTCCACGAAATCACGAAGAACGCGGTCCGCAAGGCAATCGATCAGCCCGGTGAGATCGATATGAACAAGGTCAACGCGCAGCAGGCCCGGCGCGTCCTCGACCGTCTGGTCGGTTACAAGCTCTCTCCCCTGCTCTGGGACAAAGTGCGGCGCGGCCTTTCTGCCGGCCGCGTGCAATCGGTCGCACTGAAGATGATCGTCGACCGCGAAGAGGCGATCAAAGCGTTCGTCCCCGAAGAGTACTGGAGCTTCGCGGCGAAGCTGGCTGCCGGCATGCCGCCGCAGTTCATCGCCAAGCTGACGAAGATCGACGGGAAGAAAGCAGACGTCGATAACGAGGAGCAGGCCCGCAAGATCGAAGCGGCACTGAAGTCGGGCGCGTTCGCCGTCGAGGCGATTGCACGAAAAGAGAAGAAGCAGACCGCGGCGGCGCCGTTCATCACGTCAACGCTTCAGCGCACCGCGTACAACCGCTTCAAATATCCCGTGAAGCGCACGATGCAGATTGCGCAGAAGCTCTACGAAGGCAAAGAGCTTGGGTCTTTCGGGCATGTCGGCCTGATCACCTACATGCGTACCGACTCGGTTCGTATCAGCGAAGACGCCATCACGGAAGTGAGACAATATATCGGCACAAAATACGGCGCTGATATCCTTCCAGAAAAGCCAAACGTTTATCGTGTCAAGAAAGCTGCACAGGCGCAGGAGGCTCACGAGGCCGTCCGCCCGACATCGCTCGACTACGAGCCCGACGCGATCAAGGATCACCTCACCCGCGAGGAGTACAACCTTTACAAGCTGATCTGGGACCGCTTCGTGGCGTCTCAGATGAAGCCCGCACTTTTCGACGTCACCGATGTCGATATCCGCAACGGTGCATACACGCTCCGCGCTTCGGGTGAAGTGCAGAAGTTCGCCGGCTTCCTGGCGGTCTTTCAGGACGCATCGGTCGATGGCGCGGATGACGACGACGAGAAGCCCGAGAACTCGAAAGCGCTCCCGGCGATGAACGAGGGTGAAGTGCTCTCCCTCGTCAATCTCGACACGAAACAGAACTTCACCCAGCCCCCTGCCCGCTACACGGAAGCAACGCTTGTGAAGGCGCTGGAAGAGAACGGTATCGGACGTCCGTCGACGTACGGCTCGATCATGACCACGATCCAGACGCGCGATTACACCTACAAGGATGACGGAAAGTTCTTTCCGACACAGCTCGGCATGCTCGTCACGAAGCTCCTCAAGGCTTCCTTCGGCGACATCATCGACGAGGGCTACACAGCGGAGCTGGAAGGCAAGCTCGACGAGATCGAAGAAGGCAAGGTCGAGTGGCACGAGGCAATGAGGGACTTCTCGCTGAAGTTCAACAAAGACCTAGCTCGCGCCGGCAAGGAGATGGTCGAAGTGAAGCGCACCGGCGTCGAGACCGACGAGATCTGCGAGAAATGCGGCTCTCCGATGGCCATCAAGTTCGGCCGCTTCGGCGAATTTCTGGCTTGCTCGAACTATCCGGAGTGCAAGAACACGAAAGAAACGGCGCGCGGCGAGGTGGCTGAGACCCCCGAGGGCGAGGCGATCGTTTGCGACAAATGCGGCAAGCCGATGCAGCTCAAGCGCTCGCGCTTCGGTCAGTTCTACGCCTGCACGGGCTATCCGGACTGCAAGAACACCAAAGACCCGCGTTTGCTCAAAGCGAATATCCCGAACGAGCCGCAGCCGCCGTGCGAGAACTGCGGCAAGGAGATGGTCCTCAAGAGCGGCCGCTACGGCCCGTTCTACTCCTGCTCCGGCTATCCTGACTGCAAGACCATCCGCAAGATTGGCGGCGGGAAAGGTACACCCCCGAAGCCGACCGGCGTCCCCTGCCCCACCTGCAAGGAAGGCGAGCTGGTCGAGCGCCGTTCGCGGCGCGGGATCTTCTTCTCGTGCTCGCGCTATCCCAAGTGCGACTTCGCCCTGAACAATCGCCCGGTACCTCGCCCCTGCCCGAAGTGCGCCGCTCCCTACCTTCTGGAGAAGGAAACGAAGCGCGAGGGCCACATCGAGTATTGCAACAACCCCGAATGCGACTACCGCGCGGCAATCGCGGCAAGACCGAACGCTGCGAACGAATAGCAGTTGCTTTAACTCGCACGCATTTGCTGCTTGTTATCGCTCGCCATTAGTCGCACATTAGTGATTTGCATTTGCTTCAGCTTAACTGTAGCGATTTCGTGATCATTTACTCCACGTAAACTGCTACCTATTAACGTCCAGTCATGCCGCGCTACACTCCGCTCACGGAGGTCCTTCCATGACGCGCTTTTCCTCTCGACCACGCCGAATCCTCGGCGCGCTTTCCCTGTTCATCGCCACGACCGCGTTAGCTCAGCCTGCGCTGGTCTCCGACCGCGTCATCCTGCGTCAGGTTCTCCAGGCCATGCCAAAAGGCGGCGACCTGCACAATCACCTCTCCGGCTCCGTCTACGCTGAGTCGTACCTCCGATTCGCGGCCGCGGACGGCATCTGCGTCGACTCCGTCAAGCTGACCATCACGCAGTGCGCCACTCCCGACCAACTCGCGGTTGATCCTGCCCATGCCTCGGCCATCGTGCCCGCGGCCACGCTGTTCGCACCGTACTCCTCGCTCTACGGCCAGATGCTCGATTCCCTTTCGATGCGGCAATTCCGGTCCGGGATTGAGTCGGGGCACGATCACTTCTTCAACACGTTCGGGAAGTTCAGCCCTGTCTCTCGCGCACACGTTCCCGAGATGCTGACTGAGGATGTCTGGCGCCTGGCCAGCGAAAACGTCGACTACGTCGAAACGATCTTCGCGCCTGATTTCGGCAAAGCACGCAGCTTGATGAATGCCGCTACGCCGGGCCAGAGTATGGCGGACGAGCGCGCGGCGATCATGCACAGCGGACAGGTTCCGCCGATCATCGCCGCCGCCCGCGCCGTGATCGACGACGCCGAGGCGCGCATGCGCACGAATCTCAACTGCGGAACGGCGAAGGCGCTGCCGGGTTGCGAATCGACCGTCCGCTATCTGTACGAGCTGCACCGCGGTGTCCCGCTGCAGCAGCTTTTCGCGGAGATGGTAGTCGGCTACGAGCTGGCCACCGCTGACTCGCGCGTGGTCGGGCTTAATCCTGTCATGGCCGAGGATAGCTACATCTCGATGCACGACTTCGACGAGCAGATGCGCATGTTCGCCTTTTTTCATCAGCTCTACCCAGCCATTCACTTGACGACGCATGCGGGAGAGCTCACGCCGGGTCTGGTGCCGCCTGAGGGACTTCGCAACCACATTCGCGACTCGGTCGTGATCGCCGGCGCGCAGCGGATCGGCCATGGAGTCGATGTCTCGTACGAAGACGATGCTGTCGGCCTCCTCTCGATGATGGCTACCCGCCATGTCGCGGTCGAAGTCTGTCTCACCAGCAACGACGTCATCCTGGGTGTTTCCGGCAAAGCGCATCCACTCCATCTCTACCTCGCAGCCGGAGTTCCGGTCGCACTCGCCACGGACGATCCTGGCGTCTCACGCGACGACATGACGAACCAGTACATGCGCGCGGTGCAGGACCAGGGTCTGGACTACGCAGCGCTCAAGCGTCTGGCGCGAAACAGCCTCGAGTACTCATTCGCAGAGGGTGACTCGCTTTGGATCAATCACAAGTACGACGAAGTCGCAGTCCCGTGTGCAAAGGAAAGCGGCGCAGCGAAAACATCCGAAACGTGCACGACGTTTCTTGCGAAAAACACGAAAGCGCGCATCGAGTGGCGGCTGGAACAGCGCCTCCGCCAGTTCGAAGCGTCATGGAAGTGACGCCAGGAACGAGGTTACGGGCGGTGTGATCAGTCCGTAGTCGATGAGGAAGGTGTCGTGGCCGTTCGTCGACGCGATCCGTTCGTGTTGTACATCAGTGCCATTAGCCGCCATTGCTGACTCGACGCGCTCGACGTCGCCGACCGGAAAGAGCCAGTCGGTGTCGAACGAGACGAGCAGCGTGCGGCCACGCCACTTGGCGAAGGCTTCCTGCAGGGAACCGTACTTCTCTTCGAGATCCATCTCGTCCATCGCGGCCTGCACGCGGATGTACGAGTTGGCGTCGTACTGCGCGGCGAACTTCCGTCCCTGATGCTCGAAGTAGGAGTCGATCTCGAACTGCCGCGTATTGCCGCGCCGGCGTCTACCGAATTTCGACTGCAGCGCTTGCGCGGAGAGATAGGTCATGTGGCCCACCATGCGCGCAACCTGCAAGCCGCGCAGCGGTTCGGGATGGTCGTAATAGTCGCCGCCGTTGAAGCGGGCGTCGCTCTCGATCATCTTGCGCCCGATCACGTGCCACGCCACTCCTTGAACGGGGACCGCCGCGCCTGCCGCCATCGTGATGATCGAATCCATCATCTCGGGATAGAGCGCAGCCCACATCAGGACCTGCATTCCGCCGAGCGATCCGCCGGCGACGGCACGAAGGCGTGTGATGCCCAGCCGGTCCAGAAGAACCTTCTGCGAATGCACCATGTCCTCGATCGTCGGCCAAGGGAACCGCGACCCGTACGCTCGCCCGTTCGCCGGGTCGATGGAGGATGGTGCCGTCGTTCCGAAACAGGAGCCGGGAAGGTTCGCGCAGATGACGAAGTACTTCTCCAGGTCGATCCCCTTCCCGTATCCGATGAGGCCATCCCACCATCCCGCCTTCTCATCGGGATCATCGCGATATCTGCCGGCGGCATGCGCGCTGGCCGAGAGCGCATGGCAGACGAGAATGGCATTCGATCGATCGGCATTCAGCTCGCCGAACGTTTCGTAGCGGATCGTGAAGGGAGCGATGGTCTGGCCGTGGACAAAGCGGAAGCCTTCGTCCAGCAGGAGATCCTTCGGCGGCGCAGCTATGAATGAGTCGGGCATCCGGACCGCGAAGGATCTCACTCCTGACGCTCGCGCTTCAACTGTCCTTCGTAAATCCGGCGCACTTCGTCGATCGTGGAGACCTGATCTACCGTCTTGTCGTCGCGAAGGTGGGCGATGCGAGGAAAGCGAAGGGCGTAGCCGGACTTGTGACGCGCCGACTCCTGAATCCGATCAAACGCGATCTCGAGGACGATGGTCGGTTCGACGACATGCACCGGTCCATGCCGCGATACCGTCGTAGCCTGGAAGTGCTTCGTCAGCGTCTCGATCTCCGCATCGGTTAAACCGGAATACGCCTTGCCGATGTTGACGAGCTCACCGTCGCGGCGGACGGCGAAAGTGACGTCGGATAGCACCGACCGGCGCTTGCCGTGCCCGTACTCGGCGGCGGTGACGACGCAATCCAGCGTCGCCAGCGCCTTCTTGTATTTCAGCCATGATTTGCCACGCCGGCCGGGCGTGTAGACGGAATCCGGAGCTTTGACGACGAGTCCTTCGTTCGCTCGGGCGCGTGCTGCGTCAAACAGCTCATCGACGTGAGCGGCGTCGCGAACCTCCGTCTGGCTGGTGAAGCGAATCGATGCCGGGGTACCACTCAGGAGCTCGCGCAGGCGCACGAGCCGCTCGCGCAACGGCGTCTCGAGAAGTACTTCGGCGTCGATGAAGAGCAGATCGAACGCAAAGAACACGACCGGTGCATCGCGCAACAGCGCCTCGGAGACCTTGCGCCGCCCGAGCCGCTTCTGAATCGTGGCGAATGGCAGAACGCGATCGGAGAACGCCACGATCTCGCCGTCGAGGACAGCCTCGCGGCTGAGTGCACGCGCTGCCGACTCGATCTCCGGGAAACGATGCGTCACATCGTCGAGCGTCCGCGAGTAGATCCGCACGTCGCCGGCACTGGCGTGAATCTGGGCGCGGACGCCATCGTACTTGTCGTCCGCGAACGCGCCCGCGCCGAGCATGGCCACGATCTCCTCTGGATCCTCCTCCGGCTGGGCGAGCATGAAAGCGAACGGATGAAACAGATTCATCTGCGCGCTTTCGAGCGCATCCGCCCGCGCCAGAAGCGCTGCTGCGCCAATGTCGCCAGTGAGCATGTTCGCCCGCCTGACCGAGGCCAGCGGACGATGGAACGCCTTGGCGATCGCGGATTCCACGAGCCCCTCCTGTAGTCCGATGCGAAACTCACGAAGGAGGATCTTTACGACGTAACGCACGCCGTCCCGATCGAGCTTCCGAAGCAGCGCCGCGAGGAGGTTCTTCTTGTCGATGGCGCCTGGCGTCGCTGCCAGCAACTCGAACGTCTCGCCCGCTTCCGACAGGGTCACGGAACGGCTCGGATCGACCGGAAACAACGTCGCTGCCGTATCGCCGGCATCGCCGTACTGCCGCCAGGAGCTCCAGATCTCATCCGCCGGACGGCCGGTTACCTCGACCAGCGCATCACCCAAGGCCGCGCCGCCGACTCCCGCTGCTCGCTGATCCTTCCGCGGAAACGGCGAGCCCGAAAAGAAAACGGCGGCTCGCTCGAGCGATGCGTCATCGAGCGAGACGAAGTAATCGGCAAGAAGACGCTCCTTCTCCGACTTTTTCGTTGTCGCGGCAATGGCGTTGGCGGTGTTGCAGAAGTCGGAAAGCATGTCGTGGCAGAGACAAGAGATCAGAGACAGAAGAGATCAGAGATCAGAACCTCACTACGCCGTTCCTGATCTCTGATCTCTTCTGTCTCTGATCTCTTGTCCAGTATGATCCGCGCCGCAAATATCGCACCCCGAGGTATGAGATGAAAACGAAAGTTACAGTGGTCGGCGGCGGCAATGTCGGTGCCACAGTCGCGCAGGGAATCGCACTAAAAGAGCTCGCCGACGTCATCGTCGTCGACATCGTTGAAGGCGTCCCGCAGGGGAAAACCCTCGACTTGATGGAGACCGCGCCCGTCGAGAACTACGATTCCATCCTCCGCGGCTCGAACAGCTATGACGAGACCGCTGGCTCCGACGTCGTCGTGATCACGGCCGGGCTGCCCCGCAAGCCGGGCATGTCGCGCGACGACCTGCTCTGGAAGAACGAAGAGATCGTGGCCGGTGTCACGCGCGAGATTGCCAAGCGCTCCCCCGACAGCATCCTGGTCATCGTTTCGAATCCGCTCGATGCGATGTGCGAAGTTGCTCGTCGCGTCTCCGGCTTTCCGCGCGAGCGCGTGATCGGCATGGCCGGCGTTCTCGACTCCGCCCGCATGCGCGCCTTCATCGCCATGGAGCTGAATGTCTCCGTCGAAAACACCCACGCCTTCGTCCTCGGCGGGCACGGCGACACGATGGTCCCGCTGCCGCGCTACTCGACGGTTGCCGGCATCCCCATCACCGAGCTGATCTCGAAAGAGCGAATCGACGCCATCGTCGAGCGCACCCGCACAGGCGGCGCGGAGATCGTCAATCTACTGAAGACCTCGGCCTGGTACGCGCCGGGCGCCGCGACCGTGGAGATGGTCGAAGCGATCCTCAAAGACAAGCGCAAGATTCTGCCCTGTGCGGCCTATCTCACCGGCGAGTACAGCTTCAACAACCTCTACGTCGGCGTGCCGGTGAAGCTCGGCCGCAACGGCATCGAGCAGATCATCGAGATCACGCTGACGCCGGAGGAGAAGGCCGCGCTACAGAAGTCGGCGGATGCGGTGAAAGAGCTGTTCGATACTCTGAAGACGACAGCCGCCTAGGGGTTTGCCTAACTTCGACCTCCGCCCTGACCGCACTCGGGCGAGGACGCCCGAGCGCCCGCGGTCGAGACGACCGCACTCCCTACGACGCGCATGTCTGGGCAGCAGAGAGTGCGGTCGTCTCGACCGCGGCCATCGGGGCGTCCCGCGTCGATGGTTGGATCATCCGGCCTGACCGGGATCAATAGTTGCGTTCGCCGTTCGGGTTCTCGTCGGCTACGATTAGGCACCCCATGAAAAAACTCGTCATTGATATCGAAACGGTTGGAACACCGTGGGAAGAGCTCGACGCCTACGTTCGCGAATACCTCATCAAAGGGCTCAACGATGGGGATGCCGAGGAGACGCGGCGGGCCGGCGGGCTGTCGCCGTTTCGCGGGCGCATCATCGCCATCGGCGTAATCAACATCGAAGATGGCCGTTCCTGCGCGATGTATGAAGTTCCCGGACAAACGCAGCTCGCGGTTGAGAAGAGCGGCTCGCGAACGTACATGTCAGGCAGCGAGAAGCAGATCCTGGAGAAATTCTGGGAGTTCTTCGACAGCGATTCGCGCTTCATCACCTTCAACGGCAGGCAGTTCGACGGGCCCTTCCTGATGATCCGCTCGGCCATCAACGGCATCGTCCCGAAGCGCGATCTCGTCGGTTACCGCTACGGTTACCATCCGAACTGCGACCTTCGCGAAGTACTCAACTTCTTCGGCACCACGAACGCGCGGCAATTCAAATTCAACCTCGATCTGGCCTGCAAGGTATTCGGCGTCGAGACCTCGAAAGGTGAAGGTCTCGACGGACGTTCCGTTGAGACGTGGTACCGCGCCGGACGGCATCGCGAGATCGCCGACTACTGCCTCGATGACGTCCGCGCCACGGCCGAGTTGTACGAGAAAGTGGCGCCATCGCTGCTCATCTTCAACAAAGAGTTCCGTGATGCGGAAGAGCGTGCGGCCAGGACGCGGCGCGAGATCGAGGCGCAACCTTCACTGCCGATGACCTTCATCGAGTCGGTGACGAAGACATCGATCGAGCTCTCCGCGTCGCTTGATGGACCTGAGCAGGTAGCGGTCGTCAGCGGATCGCACCAGGCCATCGTGCTCGAGAAACTGATCGGGACGGGCGAGCCGGAAGAAGAGATTCCGTCCGGCGCCTGATCGCGTGACAAAATGCGTGCGTGAGAGTCTTTCGGGCCCGGGTCTTCACGCCCATCGCTGATCCCTTCGCCACGAATCCGTCGAAGTCCTACAGGTACTACGACGATGGTTTTCTGGCCATCGACGGCGAGCGCATCGTCGGAATTGGCGACTGGCGTGACGTGCCGCGGCAGAGCTCCAGCCTGACGCAATTGGGACGTGACATCGTCATCGCGCCGGGATTCGTCGATACCCATCTCCACGCGCCGCAGCTCGAGATGATCGGATCGTACGGGGGCGATCTGCTCGAGTGGCTGAATCGCTACACGTTTCCGACCGAGGCGAAGTTCCGGGATCCTGTCCACGCAGCGATGGTGGCTCGCATCTTCTTCGAGGAGCTGCTTCGCAACGGAACGCTTTGCGCGCTTATCTTCTCGACGATTCACGAAGAAGCGACCGACATCTTCTTCGCGGAAGCGGAGCGGCGCGGATTCCGGGCAATCATCGGCAAGACCATGATGGACCGCAACGCGCCCGACTCGCTGCTGGAGTCGCCGCGCGACTCCTACGAACAGAGCAGGACACTCCTTCAGAAATGGCACAAGCGCGGGTTGCTTCGTTACGCCATCACGCCGCGCTTCGCGCCGACGTCGACGCCGGAACTGCTAGAGGCCGCCGGCCAGCTCAAGCGCGAGTTTCCGGATGCCTACGTTCATACGCACATTTCCGAGAATCGTAACGAAGTGCAATGGGTACACGACCTCTTCCCTGAGGCCGAGTACGCCGATGTCTACGACCGCTACGGCCTGCTCGACGAGCGGACCGTGCTCGCGCATGGCGTCTATCTCAGTGAAGAGGAGCTCGAGCTGCTGGCGCGCCGCGGATCCCGCATCGCTCACTGCCCGAACTCCAACCTCTTCCTCGGCAGCGGTCTTTTCCGCCTGCACCACACCCTCGAAGCAGGTGTCGCCGTCGGTCTCGGCACGGACATCGGAGCGGGAACGACGCCGTCGATGTTCACGACGATGGCCGATGCGTACAAGGTCCAGCAGGTTCAGGGCGTCTCGCTGAGCCCGATCCAGCTCTGGTATCTGGCCACGCTCGGCGGGGCACGCGCCCTCTCCCTCGGCGATGAGTGCGGCAGTCTCGAGCCGGAAAAATCCGCCGACTTCGTGATGCTCGATCTGAAGTCGACGCCGCTGGTGGAGCTGCGCAGCGAGCGAGCGTCATCCGTCGAGGACCTCCTGGCCGGCCTGATCTTCACCGGCGACGACCGCGTCGTCCGCGAATGCTGGATCGGGGGACAGATGGTGGCATCGCGGAGTTAGGGACCCTCGGCGGCGAGACGCCAGCGCTCCGGCGCACAAGTAACTGGCTATCAAGGAGTTACAACTTCCAGGAAAGCAACGGCCCGGCTCTCTGTCGCCCGGAACGGCCCATTCCGAGCATCTTTTCTTTGCTACGGAGCATCTTTGGATTCCTACGGAGCAACTTTTCTTTCCTACGGAGGATCTTTTTTTTCCTACGTAGCAACTTTTTATTGCTCCGGGAGCATCTTTTCTTTCCTCCGGAGCATCTTTGGGTTCCTCCGGAGCAACTTTTCTTTCCTGCGGAGGATCTTTGGATTCCTCCGTAGAAACTTTTTATTGCTCCGCAGCAACTTTTCTTTCCTCCGAAGCAACTTTGCATTCCTCCGGAGCAACTTTGGATTCCTACGGAGAATCTTTTTTCCCCCTACGGAGCATCTTTTCTTTCCTACGGAGCATCTTTGGATTCCTCCGTAGCAACTTTGGATTGCTCCGAAATGCCCCTTTTCACCCCCCTCGGAAGATACCTTTCGGATCTCCGTAACCTCAGCTCCGGAACCTTCGCCGGGCTCATGCGTCAAAAGTATGTCTGAGAGAAATCAGACCGCCCGGCAACGCGTCCGTTGCCGGGTGCGTAGACAGGCCCGGCCGGGTATTGACTGATGACGCTGTAGTAAGGAGCTAGACGATGTCTGTGACTGATACTTCCCCATCTCTGTCCACACCAACCACCCCTGACGGCCCCGCGGCGGCGGCCGCGAAGGCAGTGGAGCTGATCGCCCAGCAGTATCGCGATGCCATCGCGGGGCTGCAGACGATCATGCCTCTGCTGAAGTTCGACTCCCGCCAGACCAGGCGTATCGCCGCCAGCGCGAAGTTTGCGCCCGGCTTGATCGAGCCGACGATCGCTATGGTCACCTCTGCTTCGCTGATGAAGGATCGGAACCTGTTCAACGTGGAGGAAGCCGAGTTCGCGTTGGAGTTGCGCAGTCAGATCACCCCGCTGTTTCAGCAACTGGCCTCGCTTGCGGCCGACGGGCTGTTCACGATCGACAGCAAGCTGTCTCTCTCCTCGGTAAAAGCACTCCAGGCGTACAAGTTGGCACAGCACGCCGCCAACCAACCCGACGGTGCCGAGCTTCACCCCTACCTTGGCGAGATGGAGCGTGGTGTGATGAAGGCACTGAACCGTAGCAAGCGCTCCGCACCGGTTCCCACCCCGCCGCCAGCCCCTACTCCGGGCGAACTGCCGCCCGGCGCGAAGGGTTTCATGGCGCCTCGTCCGGCCGCGGCCAAAACCGCCGAGCCGGAAAGCGTCGCCGACCTCTTCGACAAAGCCCTCGACGACGTGACCAAGAAGTAGTCCCTGTATACGCCGCCCCCCACAGGCCGGGTGGGGGGCGGCGCTTTCCAGTTGGAGTGTGCACGGTGTTCGAGGTTGCGCGTATTAAGCGAGAGATCAGAGACGAGAGATCAGAGATCAGAAGAGCTCCCCAGCCTTTCCTGATCTCTAGTCTCTAGTCTCTGATCCCCGGTCTCTGCTTTCGCGCCACGAGACGCGCGAGGACCCCGTTACTGGCAGCGCTCTTGCGCCGTCTCGGCTCCTGGAGGCACCCATGAAACAAATACCAGCGGTCTTCATCTTCGCGGCGCTCACTACCGTCGCCGCTTTTGGACAGGATCGTACTGTGTGGCGGACGAGTGCGGACGTGCAGGAAGGTGGGCGCGGGAGCATCACCGGCACGGTTGCGGACACGATCGCCGGCCGGGACCGCATCATCGTCACTCCCGATGATGCGCTGAGCGATCAGGTCACGATCGACACCGATTCCGTGTCGACGCAGTACAACGGCTTCGGCGGAACGATCAACGGCGCGCCGGAGATCTTCATGGGCTCGAGCGGATTCAACAACGTTCGCGTCGGCGACCGGGTCGAAGTGCGCGGTACGGCGGCTGGAGGGAGCGTCATTCGCGCCGAGCGCATAACCCTCCTCGGCCGTCCGGTAGACGCGCCGCAGACGGGCGTGGGACAGACGCGCACGCCTACGTCGGTCTCAACGCCCACCGCATCGGGCACGAGGCCGAGCACCGTCCCCGATCGCCCGGGCCGTATCGAAGGAGTCCTGCAGCAGATCAACGCCGAGGCCGGACGCCTTGTGATCGTGACGGACCAGCGCGAGGTGCTCACCGTGCGCACGCCCCAACGAACTCCGGTCCGCTATCACGGGGATACCTATCGAATCTCGAACCTCGAGGTCGGCGACCGCGTCCGTGTTGAGATCGAAGGCGGCGCTGCCGGTACCGACCTCAGCGCGCGGTCGATCGAAGTAACGCAGAGTGCACAGGAGTCGGGCTCGCGCTCGAATGGTGTCGGAGCGCTGAGCGGCCGGGTGACGCGGGTCGACCGAGGCAACAACGTCATCCAAGTCGATGGCGGCCGCGGCTCGGTCGCAGTCGATCTTCGCGCGGCTACCGATCCAGACGGCAAGGCGGTGCGCGCGCGCGACGTCCAAGCAGGCGATCAGGTCGAGCTCAGCGGTTCGTATACGGGATCGACCTTCGTGGCAGCGACTCTGCGCTTCACCGATCAGAGCGAAGCGGCGCCCGCACCCTCGGTCAACACCGTCCCCTCGCGCACGCTAGCCGACCTCGGCGTCGTGACGATCTACGGCATCGTGACCCGGACCCTCGCAGACAGCCCCCAGATCGTCCTGCGCGATACGCAGAACGACCGGCTGATCACCCGCATCTACGCCCTCGACGACCTGCCCATCCGCACGAAGGCAGGCACCTGGTCGACCGCCGCGCAACTCCGCGCCGGCGACTCGATCGCGGTGAAGGCCTACCGCGACGGCGACGGCAACTACATCGCGCAGACGGTGAGAGTGAGGTAGGGGTTTCGCGTTTCGGGAGTCGGGGGTCGGAGTAAGGGTTGCCGAGGAGCTGGGCTGCTTGGAATGTGGGTCATGACAGCTCATCAGCCCCCCCACTCCGACCCCCGACCCCCTCGTCCCTACGACTCCCGCGTGACGGTTATTTGGAATAACAAACCTCCCCCAAACGTCGAACACATTGCGATGGAGAAGCCCGTTCGACGCACTCTGCTACCCGGCGTTTCAGACGCCGCCGTACCCCCTCCCGTCGTCATCGATTCGCGTGTCGTCGTCGCAAGGGCACGCCGCCGCGCAATCGTTCGCGACACCGTCGATTTCCTGCTCCTCGTCTGCGTCGACGGGCTTTTTCTTCGCTGGCCAGGTGCACACGTCCCCTTCCTCGACCGCGGCGATTCACTGACGGTCGTGGTCGGTTTGAATGTGATGTTGATCGCCTATCTCTGGCTTGCGCGCTCGATCCCTCGCTGGACGGCGCGCCGCGTGGCCACGACGTGGAGCCTTGCCGAGCGCACTCGGTTCTTCAGGACCGCTGCGCGCTGACGAGGCGTCCGAGGACGATCAGCAGAATGGCCGCCGCCACGCCGATCGCGATCCCAAAAAGGCGCGACTCCCGATGTTTCGCCGGTGGCTCGGTTGAGGGTTCTCCAGTGAGCGCGATCGCGCGCGCCGGTTGTCCAACGAGCTGCGATGAAATGAGCGCGAGGTCATAGCGTGGGGCGGCGATCGACGAATTGCCGTAGAGCAGCGTCAAGGGCGTGCCGGGGCTGACGAAGCGGAGGGCGAAGCCGGGCAGCCGCAGCTTCGCGGAGACGATCGGTAGCGGCGCGTTGTCACCTTCATCGACGACCACTTCGATTGCGCGTCCACTGGTGAGACCGGCTCGCAACGAAGGCGTGCTTTTCCAACTCAGCCGATCAATCACCTCGGCCTCCCGGCCCCGGCTCTCATCGAGCGGCCGCCGCAGAACGACATCGCGCTCGAACACGCTGGCGCTCGTAGTCAGCTCCAGCTCCGCGCCGTTGGGCAACGACTCGTACGGAAGTGTGAGCCGGTAGACAGACTGCTTGCCCTCGCGGGCCGCGGGTGGAATCGCAAGCGAGACGGTTGTGGGCGCCGCCAGCGGCACGACGAGGTAAGGCACCTGGTTGCTCTTCGCGTCGACGATCCGGACGTCCTGCAGCGCGTGGCTCCGCAGCAGAACGTGAGCATCGAGCGTGAGCGAGACGACGCCTGCCGGGATGGTGCCGAGGGGCCGTGCGTAGAGAAACTCGCCACGGTCGACCGGCGCACCCGCCGGCACTTCGGGCAACGTCAGCGCGGCCAGCAGAAACGCCGCAGCGATCACGCTGCCTCCCCGGTCGGAGGCGCTGCCTTCCGGATCACGAACTTCTGCAACAACACGCCGACGAGAAGCAACGAGATGGTCAGCCCGAGGAGCGAGCCGACACGATACAGACCGCCGAGGCGCGCCAGATCGTGCAGGAAGCACTTCAGTACGGTGACGAGCAGCAGGATGATCGCTGCAATGCGGGTCGCCCGGCTGTGCAGTAAAAGGCCGGCGACCAGCATCGCCACGGCGAAGACCGCCCAGGCGATCGTGTAGCTCAGATCCTGCGCCAGTGACGACGAGAAGAAGTTGAACGTCAGCACCGAACCGGTCGAGTAGAAATCGGCGATCTCGATGTTGACGAGGAAGAACAGCAGGATCGTGCCGCCGGAGCTCAGAACCGGTCGCGCGAACGCGTATCGCTTCGCCTCGGAATCAGGCAGTAGACGCGCCGCCGCGAAGAATGCCGCCGCGCTCACGACGCACGTGTAGAGGTACCAGTTGACGATCGGCAGCCGGCTGGCGGTGTGTACGAAGACGTCGTCGCCGAAGAGCAGCCGCACGAAGACCGCTGCGAAGAGTGCGCCCGACCAGATCAACAAACCTCGGTGCGCGATACGGCGGAAGAGCCAGATCAGCGCCGCCGCTTCGAGCGCCCATGCGATCGTGATCCACTGCCTTGCGAGCTGCAGTGGAATGGCGACAGTGATGAAGGCGAGGGCCGCCCCGGCCACGAGCGCCAATCGCGAAAGCAGGCGCTCGGTTGCCGGCTCGGCGCGAAGCAAACGCCACAGAAGTAGAAGCATCAACGCTGCCTGGAACAGAGGAAGAACGCCGATCGCGTAGTTGTAGCCGGCGTCGCGGACCGCATCGCGCGCCACGATGAAGAACGGCACACTCGCAAGCACGGCGGCAAGATACGGATACAGCGAGCGCTTCGCTCTGCCGCCGAGCAGAAGCGGATAGAGGATCAAGATCGCGTAGATCGCACCGGCGAACGTGAGTCGCGTTCCGGGCGTCGAGGTGCGAGCAAGCGCGGTGGCGACCGCCAGTACGACTACCGCGGCAACGGCCAGCTCGTGCCACTCGGTCAGCCACGTCACAGTGAGAATCGCTACCCCGACCGCCAGATGCGCGGCCAGCAGCGAGGCGAAGAGAGGCGTGCCCGCGTTGAAGCCGGCGATGATGAGAACGACGTCGCCGAGGAAGAGTGCGATCAGCGCGGTGATGGCGAAACGCCGGTCGATCCTGAACCAGACCAGCGCCATGGCGCAGACCGCGATGGCAGCGCCGATTGCGACAACCGGCCACGGCGCGGCCTTCGTATTCGCGGCCCACGCCATCAGAACGATCTGCGAGGCGGCCATCGCGGCTGCCATGAGACCGGCGCGGCGCAGGTAGATCGCGGCAACGCCGATGGCGAGATCGAGCACGAAGAGCACCGCAAATAACGGCCATGGCGGGAAAGCTAACGCAGGCTGCGTCGCGATGACGATCAGGAAGAGATGTCCGATCAATCCGAGATACGTCGTCCCGGCGTCCTCGTCCGCGCCGCGGCTCATCCAGACGCCGCCGCCGAAGGCTAGCAGCGCGAATCCGCCGATCACGGACAGTGCGGCCACGAGGTTCGCGGCAGTCATCGCCGAGGCGCACCAGGTGGTGATGACGGTCCACGAAAGGACGATCGCCGCAGCCGCCAGCACCGCATGCTCCTTCTTCCGCGCCTCGGCGATCGCACCCGCGTTGATGATTACGAGAAGAATCGCCAACGCCAGGAGCGAGTACGTGGCCACGCTTCCAGTCGCGAGGAAGAAAAGAATTGCGATCGAGCCGAGAAGAAGGCCGAGCATCGTTCGCGGCGAAACGATCTCTCTTCCGAATCGACGCCCGATGACGGGAACGCCGATGAAGAACAGTGCGAAGGCGGCGTAGATGAGAAGCGCGGTCGTCAGATTCGCCGGCGTGATGCTTTGGGCCGACCAGACGCCTTCGGTCACGATGGCCAGGAACGCTGCCACTGCGTACGCTTCGCCGGCTTGGTGCATGAAAGCGTAGGTGGCGATGAGCGCGACAAGCACGAAGAGCGTGCCGAAGAGAAGCAGAGGCGCGGCCGCAGGAATCGGCGTCGCCGCGAGAGTCGGCAGAATCAGAAGCAGGAGCGGGACGAGAACGGCGCGCGGGTTTGGAGCGAAGTGCGACAGCGCAAGTTGAACGACGACGAATCCAGCGACCCACGCCAGGATCGCCGGCCATGCCTGCGGTGTGTAGGACGACACGCGCCACACGAGAAGAACCAGCGCGATCGTCCCTCCGCCGAGGAGGTGCAGCCAGGCGGGACCGCGAACGATCGCGATCACGGAAAGCCCCGAGGTAATCAGCAAGAGGAACGTGAAGAGGACGTTGTACTGCACGCCGTAGTTCGCCACCGCAGCGACATAGATCGCGAAAAGAAGCGGCAGACCGGACGACGAAATGGCGACGAGATCGAAGTGTCCCTGTTCGGCATCGGCGCGTCGCCGCGTCCATAGCGAGGCAGCAGCAGCGGCGGCGAATACGGTGAAGATCGCGACTGCCAGAGGAAGCTGCGAACCGGTCAGGAACTTGCCGATCCATCCCCATTCATAGATCACGGTGAAAATGACGCTCAGCGCAGTCAGGAGCGGCCAGCGCCGCCGGATGGCCACCCACATGAGCCCGACGTTCAGCAACAGCAGGTAGGAAAAGAGTGCGATCGGTTTGTTCTCACCGGTCGAGAGCAACGCTGGCGTGGCGAAGCCGCCGACGAGTCCGAGCAGCGCGATGAAGACGGAGTCGCGCCGGATCGAAAGCAGTACCGCGATTGCCGTCACAAGCAGCATGAGCGCGAAGACGGCAGTAGCCGGCAGCAGATGCCAGAGCGCGTGGATCGCGAATAGCGTGGCGTAGAGGATCGCGATGCCGGCGCCGTCCATCGCGTTGGCCGTGAAGGCGTAGTTGCGCGCCACACGCATCTCGCACACTAGCAGGAGCGCCACGCCGGTCAGGAGGCCGAGCGACGCACGCACGGGTGGGCTTAGCCAGCCATGCTCGACGGAGTAGCTGAGGAAGAAGAGCGCCGCCAGGACGAGCGCGATTCCGGCGATCCAGGAGAAGAGCTTCACGCCGATGAGCGACTCCCAGTCGAAGGGCTTCTTCGGTGGGGGGGTGGGGCGTGGGGGGTGGGGTGTGGGAGGAGGTGGGGCTGGTGTTTCACTCGGAGGTTCGGGCTCAGCTATCGCTTCGTCAAGGACGGCAACCGGTTCAGGCGCCCTTGCGGTGAAAGCGGCGACGGGTGGAGCAACGATCGGAGCCGGCTCAGGAAGCGGAGGCGCAGGCTGCTGGGGCACCTCGGGAACGATTGGCGCGATTTCGTCGCGAGCGGCGGCGGTCCACGCCGTCATCGGCTCCGGAACCTTGTCACCGCTCTCGGCAGCCGGCGCAGGCCGAAGATCCTCATCCGCAAAAGCCGCAGCAGCACTCTCCGCGTGGGACACCCGCTGCGACATTCGCTCGAGGCGCCGCTTCAACTCGGCGACTTCTTTGGTCGCCTCACCGGCACGGCCGGACGCACGGATCGCCACCACGAACGTGATCAGCGCAAAGACCGCGACGAGGAAAACCACGCAGCCAAGAGATTCCATTGGACCGGCGAAGGATACCGCGTTCACGAAAAACGGCGGCCTCGAAAGGCCGCCGTTCGCGAATCAAGCGTCGATTGGGTTGATCAGGTTCTTCGCGTTTTCGGCGCCATCAGAATCTCGCGTCCGACGAGGTACAGAAGCAGGATCAGGAAAACGAACGGGATACACGACAGGAGGTCCGAGTGCGCGCCGGAAACGAACGGATTCTTGTCGGCGAACCTGTCGAGGCTGGCGTTGAAGTTCGTTACCCAGGCCACCTTGTCCTGCAGGCCGGCGATGAAGGCGATCAGAATCCCGGCGATCGCGCCGCCGGCGATATAGCCGGAGGCCATCAGCACGCCGGGGCTCTTGTCGCCTTCGGCCACGAGCTGCTCTTCCGTGAGGTTCGCGTCGCGATACTTCTTACGAACGTAGAGGTCCGACAACCAGCGGATCATGCCGCCGATGAAGATCGGGCTCGATGACGACAGCGGTAGATAAACGCCCACCGCGAACGCGAGTGAAGGGATACCGGACATCTCCAGTACCAGCGAGATCATCACGCCGAGGAGTACCAGACCCCACGGAAGCTGCCGGTTGAGAATGCCCTTGATGATGTACGACATCAGCGTGGCCTTCGGTGCGTCGAACTTCTTCGGCGCCAGCTTGCCGTTGGCCAGGAACTTGTGCGTGCCGTTGATCGCCGGGTCGACGAGGTACTGCGGCGTGCCGCTTGGGTCGACAAGGAGCTCCTGCGCCGATGCTCCCCCCGCGGGCGTGTAGTGCCAGACGAGGTAGTCCTTTCCGTCATAGCTCTTGTGAGACAGCGTTGCCAGGATCGACGGTTCGGCGTGCAGGCCGGGCGCCCAGTTCTCGACCTGCTTGAGCGGCGCGCCCTCTTCACCGGTCGAGGGTTCGGAGCTGATGCGCGGCAGCACCACGCTGCCGTTGTTGTTGAGCATGAGGAGCAACGGTCCGAGAACAAGTGCCGAGGCAAGTGCGCCGATGAGGATGGCGATCTGCTGATATTTCGGCGTTGAGCCGACGAGGTAGCCGGTCTTGAGGTCCTGCGACGTCGTGCCGCCGTTCGACGAGGCGATGCAGACGATCGCGCCGATCGACAGCGCCGTGACGTAGTACGTCGACCCGGTCCAGCCGATGACCAGGAAGACGAGGCAGGTGATCAGGAGCGTGGCGACGGTCATGCCCGAGATCGGATTCGACGATGAGCCGATCTCGCCCGTGAGCCGCGATGAGACGGTGACGAAGAGAAAGCCGAGGACGACGATGAGGATCGCCGCCATCACGCGCGCCATCACGCCGGTCCCGCCGTGGTACAGCGGGCTGGCGAGTGCGATGATGGCCACGAGCGCGAAGCTGCCGATGAGCACGAGTTTCATCGAAAGGTCGCGGTCCGTGCGGACCATCCCCTCGCGCGCAGCGCTGCCGCCGCGCATGTCCTTCAGCCCCTCCTTCAGACCGTGCCAGATCGTCGGGAGCGAACGAAGCATCGAGATGATCCCGCCCGCGGCCACGGCCCCGGCGCCGATGTAAAGGATGTAGGCGCTGCGGATCGCGTTCGGCGACATGTCCTTGATCAGCCGCGTAGCTTCGGGTGCGAGCGGCGCCGCAAGGCCAGCGCCGAAGAACTTGATCGCGGGGATGAGCACCAGATAGGCGAGCACACCGCCGGCGCACATGATCGAGGCGATGCGCGGCCCGATGATGTAGCCGACTCCGAGGAGCTCGGGCGAGATCTCGGCGGAGACGGAGCCAGCCGCGAACGGCGCTCCGAATACACGCTCGGGCGTGTCCTTCCACCAACGGAAGGCGACATTCATTGCTTTATAGATGAACCCGATGCCGAAGCCGGCGAAGATCGTCTTGGCACTCGTGGCCTGGCCGCCGAGCTTTGCCATTTCTGCTTTGGCGCTATCCGAGGCGGCAGCGATCGACTCCTCCGACGCGCCCGCTTTCAGCACCTCGGCGCACGCAGTTCCTTCGGGGTACTTGAGCGTACCGTGTTGCGCGACGATGAGGGCGCGGCGCAGCGGGATCATCATCAGGATGCCAAGGAGACCGCCGAGGACGGCGACGAGCATCACGCGCGTGAACTCGAGGTCAAAGCCGAGGATCAGGATGGCCGGCATGGTCACGCCGACGCCGAACGCGATCGACTCGCCGGCCGACCCGGCCGTCTGCACGATGTTGTTCTCGAGGATGGTAGCGTCGCGTCCGCCGAACTTCGAGAGGATCCGGAAGAAGGTGATGGAGAGGACGGCGACCGGGATGGAGGCGCTAACGGTCAGGCCGACCTTCAACACGAGGTAGAGCGACGCCGCGCCGAAGATCATGCCGAGAATGGTGCCGACGATGATCGGCAGCGGCGTCAGCTCCCGCATGATCGTCGCTGCCGGGATGTAAGGCTCAAACGGGGCCGGTGCGGGAACCGGGGCGATGTAATCCTTTTCGACAGCGCTCATGTAGTCTCCTGTCCTGGAGAAGCCGACCGATTTGCCCGTTCAGGCATGCATCGGGTGGGCCATTCTACATCGGGTAGATTTCCCGAGATCGCCCCCTGGGAGCGCAGGCGTCCCGCCTGCATCTTCATCGCTTCAGAGCGGTATCATTTCCCCATGCCCGATCCCACCATCGAACAACACTTCTCCGGGCGGGGCGCTCATGTCCGCAGAATCTACGACGCGATCGTGGATGCCTCATCGGTCCTCGGTCCCATCGAGCAGGATCCAAAGAAGACATCGATCCATCTCAACCGCCGCATCGCCTTCGCCGGCGTGCAGACGCGCAAGGATACGCTGATCCTGACGCTCAAGTCCGACCGCGACATCAAGCACCGCCGCGTCCACAAAACGGAACAGACGTCCGCAAACAGGTGGCACTTCGAGGTGCGGCTCACCGCGCCGGAAGAAGTCGACGATCAGATCCGCAAGTGGATTCAGGCGTCGTACGAGCTGGCGCAGTGATGCCGCCGGAAGAGCGCCTTCGCGCCGCAATCGCATCCGCGTCACCCCGCCTCGCCGCCATCTCCGACGCCGATGCCGCGAAATCGCCCGCTCCCGGCAAGTGGTCCCCCAAACAGATCATCGGCCACCTGATCGACTCCGCCTCGAACAACCACCAGCGCTTCGTCCGCGCCAACCTCTCCGACGATCTGATCTTCCCCGGCTACGATCAGGAGCAATGGGTGGCACTCGGCCAGTACCCGGACGTTCCGTGGGAATCGCTGCTGTCGTTGTGGCGCGAATTCAACTTGCAGATCGCGCGGGTGATGGAGGCGACGCCCGCCGATGTGAAATCAATGCTGCGCTCGCGTCACAATCTGCATCAGTTGGCGTGGCGCGCGGTTCCTGAGGATCAGCCGGCGACGCTGGGATACTTCATGGGCGACTACGTGGATCATTTGGAGCACCATTTGGGGCAGATTCACGACGCCTTTGATTCAACTGCGGCGCGAGAAGTGAGTAAGAGCATTTGATCCATCCTGACGTTGCGCTGTACAGTATTCATGGCGGAGGACGCCTGTGTGCGCATGGAATCGCTACTCGTCTTCAGCCGGTTACCACACGAAGCTGCGACAAATGAATATGGACCGTTTCATCGTCTCCAGTGTGCTCACGTCAACGAGAAGATGTGCTCTAGCGGGCGCATCGGAGGCGATCACAGCTACGGTGTCGGATTCAGACGGGTTCACGCATACGCGGGGCCGCTTCCCGAGGGGGAGGACGGTATTGAGTTCTGGACAAGTGTGCCGCCTGATCGCGGCTTACCGCCACAGTTTGCGTATTGGAGCGATGGTTCCGAGGGCGTCAGCCCCTTGGACCTCGGAGATCGTGAGATCGTTGCCATCGTGGCGACGATCGTGAAACGAGTGGACAGTTATGCCTATTGCCGCTGCAAAGCCTGATACGATTCCTCAGCTTGAGACGGTTCTAACTCTTCGTGCGTCACACGATGACATTCGCGAGCTGTGGCCCAGGATGGAACCCGTTGACGACCTTGCGTCGCCAGGTCCTGCCCGGTTAGTCAACGTTGAGTTGTCGAACGGACACCGAGCTTCGGTTGTGTTCCATGAGCGAAAGCAGCTTGTGGAAATACTGGCACCCTTGGAAGTAGGAATCGAGGCCGGACTCCGCCGCTTACTCATTGAACTGAGCATCCGGCCTGACGCCGTCACATGGACGCATGATCGCATCGATCGGCGAGCGCTCTTGGAGTCAAAAGTTGAGTACCTGAAGGAGGCGTGAGGCAGGACCATCGCGAACGTCCTATCCCCTCGCGTTGCCCTTGGTCGATCATGCCCGCGGCATTGGCTCGGAAGTCGAAGACCGGCTTGATTTCTGTGGCGATGCTCAAATGACGTTTTCATCGTACGTCCTGACGTGCGCTCAATTGTGCGTCACAGCTGCGGCTGCACGAGCTAGATACCTCCCCGTAATGCTCTTCTCACATGCCGCGATCTCCTCCGGCGCTCCTACGGCGAGCAACTCGCCACCTCCATCGCCACCTTCCGGCCCAAGATCGATGATGTGGTCGGCAGCTTCGATGAGTTGGATGTTGTGCTCGATAACCAGGACTGAGTTACCGCGGTCGATGAGATTGCGGAAGGTTTTGATGAGTTGGGCGACGTCGGTGTAGTGGAGGCCGGTCGTGGGCTCGTCGAACAGGAAGAGATGACCACTGTCACTCTTGGTGCTCTCCGAGAGGAACGAGGCGAGTTTGAGGCGTTGCGCTTCGCCGCCAGAGAGTGAGGCGGTGGATTGGCCGAGGCGGAGGTAGCCGAGGCCGACGGAGCGAAGGGCGGCGAGCTTCTTGAGGAGGGCGCGCTTGTCGACGAAGAACTTCATCGCCTCGTCGACGGTCATCTCCAGGATGTCGTTCACGTTCTTGCTCTTGTACGTGACCTTCATGACCTGCCCGTTGAAGCGTTTTCCCCCGCATTTGTCGCAGATGACTTCGACGTCGGCCAGGAACTGCATGTCGATCGTCACCGTGCCCGCGCCTTCGCATTCGTCGCAGCGGCCGCCGACGGTGTTAAACGAGAACATGCCGGCGGTGACGTTGTTCAACTTCGCTGCGGTCGTCGCGGAGAGGATCTTGCGGACCTCGTCCCACGCCTTCACGTACGTGGCAGGATTCGAGCGCGTGGAGCGGCCGATCGGCGACTGATCGATAAACTGCATGTCGTAGATCTTGTCGGTGCCTTCGAGCGCGGCTACGCGGCCGACGTCGAGTCCGGTCGCGCCGCGGACGTCGCGTTGGTAGCGGTTGTAGAGGCAGTTGCGGATCAGCGTTGACTTGCCCGAGCCGGACACACCTGTGACGGCGACGAACTTTCCGAGCGGAATGGTGACGTCGATGTTCTGAAGATTGTGCTCGCGTGCACCCAGGATCGTGATGGCACCGAAGCCGGCGTCGGCGGTGCGGTTACGCGTGGACGGGGTTGTGTCCGATTCGGTCGGAATGATGGCCGGCCGCGGCGGACCGACATACAACACCGACCCGCCGTACTCGCCCGCTCCCGGCCCCAGCTCGATCGTCTGGTCCGCGCCGGCGATGATCGTCGGATCGTGCTCGACGACGATCACGGTATTGCCCGCGTTCTTGAGACGCTTGAGCACGGCCAGAAGCCGTTCGCTGTCGCGTGCATGCAGGCCGACCGTTGGCTCATCGATCACATACATCGTCTCGGTCAGCGAGCTGCCGAGGGCCGCGGCCAAGTTGATGCGCTGCGATTCGCCGCCGGAGAGCGTGCGCGTCTGGCGGTCGAGCGTGAGATATGAGAGTCCGACCTCATCAAGATAGGTCAGGCGATTGACAATCTCGCGGCGCAGATGGCCCGACTTCGCCTCCTCCGATTTCGTGAATGGAAGGAACTCCCAGAATCGCCGCGCATCGCGAACGTTCATCGCGAAGAGATCGTTGACGGTCTTGTCGCGAAACGTCACATACGACGCCGAGATCTTGAGGCGCGAGCCGTGGCACTGCGGACAGGGCTCGTAGCTGCGGTATTTGGCCAGCTTCACGCGAACGTGGATCTTGTACTTCTTCGTCTCCAGCCACTCGAAGAAGCCCTTGATGCCGTACCACTTGCTACGCCCTTCGTACAGCAGCGTCCACTCCTCGGGGGACAGATCCTTGATCGGAACGTCCATGCGGAACTTGTACTTGTCGGCGGCTTTCTTCAGATCGTCGTAGCAGTCTTCGTAGCCGGGAGAGTTCCACGGTGCGATCGGCATCTCGTCGAGGCGCAAAGCACGATTCGGAATCACCTTTTCCATATCGATGCCGATGATCCGGCCGTAGCCCTGGCAGTTCGTGCAGGCGCCGAGGGGCGAATTGAAGGAGAACATGTGCGGCGTCGGCTCGACGAATTCCGTGCCGCATTTGTTGCAGGAGAAGCGGGACGTGAAGCGGTGGCTGATCCAGTTTCCGTCGCCGGCGTCCTCGAGAATGTTGACGTTGCCTTTCGAGACCTCGAACGCCTGCTCGATGGCCTCGGTGATCTGGCCGCTGCGCTCCGCATCGACACGCAGACGGTTGATAACCAGCTCGAGCGACGTGAATCCACTCGTATCGGTCTCGTTGAGGTCATGCACCTCGCCGCCGATCCAGGCACGGAAGTAGCCGGCCTTGATGAGCTGCATCAGCACTTCGCCACGGTTCTCGGCGCCGAAGAAGATCGGTGCGAGCACGACGACTCGCTTCCCTGCCAGCGAGTCGATGATCGCGCTGGTGATCGACTCAGGGGTTTCCCGACGCACCTTCACCTGGCAGTCGGGACAGAACGTCTCGCCCGCGTAGGTCATGAATAGGCGGATGTGATCCGCGAGCTCGGTCGCCGTTGCCACCGTCGACCGCGCGTTCTTGACCGAGTTTTTCTGCTCGATGGCGATCGCAGGGAGGATGCCGTCGATCTCGTCGACGTCCGGCCGGTCGATGCGCTCCAGGAACTGCCGCACGTACGTCGACATCGATTCGACGAACCGCCGCTGTCCTTCGGCGTACAAGGTGTTGAACGCAAGCGACGATTTCCCTGACCCCGACGGTCCCGTCAGAGCCGTGAGCTGGCGCTGCGGAATGTCGACCGAAACGTTCTTGAGATTGTGCGTCCGCGCCCCGCGAATGGAGATCGTGCGAATGGGCATGTCGGAGTGAGAACGTGTGCAGGTCGGCCGGTGTTCCTTTGTTTCCTGGGTTTCATGAACCACAGAGGCACAGAGATCACAGAGCTTTTCTCTGTGTCCTCAGTGTCTCAGTGGTGAACGCCTTTCACGCTCTCAAATCCGGACGTTGTGGCGTTGATAGAAGTTGTAGTCCCCAAGCCGCGCGCGGAGTTTTTCGACGACATCCTCGGGGAGCCAGGCGTCGCCTGCGGTGACGTTGGTCTCCACCTGCCGGATGTTCTTCGCACCAGGGATGGCGGTAGCGACGGCGTCGTTGGCGAGGACGAAGCGGAGGGCGCCTTCGATAAGGCTCCGGGCCGTGCCGCCGATGATCGATTTCACCTCGTCGACGCGGTCGAGCGCTTCCTGCAGGCGGCGCGGCGTCAGGAAGTTCTGGCGGAGATCGTCGGAGGTGAAGGTGGTGTCGTTGCGAAACTTTCCCGTGAGGAGGCCGGAGGCGAGCGGAACGCGGGCGATGATGCCGTAGCCTTTCTCTTTTGCCAGCGGAAACAGCTCTTGTGCCGGCGCTTGATTCAGGATGTTGTAGAGAACCTGCAGCGCGTGACCCCATCCACGCTTAATGATCTCGATTCCCTCCTCGGGACTCGAAACCGAAACGCCCCAGTAACGGATCTTGCCCGCATCCTGCAGCCGCTCCATCGCGTCCTGAATCTCTTCCCGGCGCAGCTCGTCGAGCGTCGGATTGTGAACTTGATAGAGGTCGATGTAATCGCTGCGCAGCCGTTTGAGCGAGCCATCGACGGCGGCGAAGATGTGCTGTCCGGAGAAATCTTTCTTCAACTCGCCGCCCGGTCCGCGAACGACGCCGACTTTCGTGGCGATGACCGCGTCCTGACGCTTGCGCGAAAGGACAATACCGAGGAGCGACTCGCTGCGACCGAAGCCATAGCTGTCGGACGTGTCGAAGAATGTGACGCCGAGGTCGCGGGCGCGGCGGATAGCGGCAAGCGACTCCTCATCGCTCACGCGCCCCCACCCAAGCGGCGCCCCGGAAGCCTCGGACGGACCTCCGATGGCCCAGCCACCGAAGCCGATGGCGCTGACTTTGATTCCGGTCTTCCCGAGCTCGCGGTACTGCATCGCGAACGATTCTAAGGTCAGTGCAGCGGTTGTAGCGTGACTTTGATGACGTTGGGCTCGTGGTCGTACATCGCGCCGGTAACGCGATCGATAAGCAGACCGGCACCCCCGGCAAGACCAACGGCAAGCCAGCCGTAGGCACTCGAGTCGCTGCCTCCAAAAGGGCCGGACGCCAGCATGTAGGTCGGCAAGCCGAGAGTCGGGATGAAATTGCACCAATACGAGCCGTTGAAACCGCGCTCGATCACGACGCTCTCCGCCCTCATGCCGCTCTTCTCCACAGCGACGCGGCAAAGATCGGCTTTGCGCGGGATCGTCAGACGTGCGGGCGTTTGGCCACTGACGGAAATGTTGCCGGCGCACTTGATCGTGGCATTCGCACCGGATGGATCGGAATCGACAGAGATCACTTCGTTGCGTCCGCGCGTCATCGTCGCGCATGACGAGAAAAGGCAACCGGCCAGAAGCAAAGCGATGCAACGGTTCATAGCTTCACCTGCTTCACTTCCTCCACCGCCTTGATGCTTTTCAGGGCGGTGATTGCCTCGATGTCGAGAGCGGAGTCCACCGTGATGATCGCCATGGCCCGTCCCCCTGATGCATTACGCGCCAGATTATATTCAGCGATATTGATTTCATGGTCCCCGAGTGCCGTTCCGACCTTGCCAACGACTCCGGGTACATCTTTGTTGATGATGTAGAGCACGTAGCCTTCCGGGTTGAACTCGACGCGGAAGTTGTTGACCGAGACGATGCGCTGGTTCTTTTCGCTGAAGAGCGTCGCCGAGACGCAGACTTCGTCCGTTGCTGACGACGCGCGGAAGGTGACGAGATTCGTATAGTCGGCGGGAGGCGGATGGGTGGTTGCAGCGATGGCGATGCCGCGTTGTTGTGCGATCTGCTCGGCGTTCACGAAGTTTACGGATTGATCGAGCCGCGGCGTCAGCATTCCCTTCAAGCCGGCAACGGAAAGGATCTTCGTCAGACGCTCGTCGATGCCCCACAATTCGACGGCCGCACGCGTGATCGGGCCGCTGATGATCTGCGCTGCGAAGAGTCCGAGCTTCTCCGCAAGATTGATGAACGGCGCGGCGTCGGCGTCGGCCAGCCCTTCGAACGGGAGGTTGACGGCGGAGACGAAGATCGAGCCTCGCAGCGCGTCGACGACCATCTCGGCGGTTTGCACGGCAACGCGGTCCTGCGCCTCGATCGTGTTCGCGCCTATGTGCGGTGAGAGGATGATGTTCTTCGCCGCGAGCAGCGGATTGCCCTTAGGCGGTTCTTCGACATAGACGTCGACCGCTGCGCCGGCGATCTTGCCGTTGTTGAGGGCGTCAGCGAGCGCCTGCTCTTCGTAGATGCCACCGCGGGCGATGTTGAGGACCACGACGCCATCCTTCATCTTCGCGATCTCAGCGGCGCCGATCATGCCGCGGGTCTCGTCGGTGAGCGGCGTGTGGACGGTGATTACGTCGGCGCGCGTTAGTAGCTCATCGAGCGATACCTGCTCGGCGCCGACCTTCTCGAAGACGCTCGGCGCGACGTAAGGATCGTAGGCGATGACGCGCATGCCGAAGGCGCGGGCGCGAACTGTAATGCGTGTGCCAATTCGTCCTAATCCAATGATGCCTAGGGTCTTGCCATCGAGCTCGGTGCCCAGGAACTTCGAGCGGTTCCACTCGCCGCGTTTCACGCTGGTGTGCGCTTCCGGAATGTTGCGGCAGAGGGCAAGCAGCATCGCCATTGTGTGCTCGGTGGCCGACATGATGTTCGCGGTCGGCGCGTTGATGACGAGGATTCCGCGCGCGGTGCAGGCATCGACGTCCACGTTATCGAGGCCGACGCCTGCGCGCCCGACGATGCGCAGTCGCGATCCGGAATTCACCAGCTCCTCGGTCACCGCTGTGCCGCTGCGTGTGATGAGTGCGTCGGATTCGGCGACAGCCGCGAGCAAAGCTCTATCTTTGAGGCCGGGCCGGTAGTCGACTTCCATGTCGCTGGCGGCGCGAAGAATGGCCAGGCCGGAGTCGGCCAGCGTGTCGGTCACCAGAATCTTCACGCTCCCGCAACCTCGGACAACACATCCAGCATCGCGTTGAGATCGTCGAGGCTAATGTCACCCATGTGACCGATCCGGAAGGTGGTGTTCTTCCACTTTCCGTAGCCACCTCCGAGCGTGAAGCCGCGCGCTTTCATCTGGTCGCGAACTTGTTCGGCGGGGAGATTCGGCAGAAGCGCAGAGACAGTGGCCGATGCGTGCGCGGCATCGGACGCGAGCGTCGCGTACGCGGACGTGCGGCGGATCGTCGCCTCGCGCATGGCCTCGTGACGGCGGAACCGCGCGTCGAGAGTCTCGACGTCGATGATGTCGTCGAGCTGCTTCGCCAGCGCGTAGAAATGGGGAATCGACGGCGTCGAAGGAACGCTGCCGTCATCCGCATATTTCTTGTAATTGAGAAAATCAAAATAGGTTCCGCGGTACGGCTTCTTCGCTGCCCGCGCCAGCGCGTGCGCCGAAACGGCAAAGAGCGTGATGCCGGGCGGCAGCGCGATGCCCTTCTGCACGCTGGCAAGGCAGACGTCGAGTCCCCACTCGTCGAATTGGACAGGAATGCCTCCGAGCGAAGAGACGGCATCGACAAGGACGAGCGTGTCGGGCGAATGCTCGCGCACGACGCGTGCGAGCGCCGCGACGTCATTTGTAACGCCGGTGGAAGTTTCATTGTGAGTGATCGTCACGGCGTCGTAGCGTCCACGCCGCGACGTCAGATGATCGGCCAGCGCCTCGGGTTCGACAGCGCTGCCCCATCCCGCATTGAGTTGATCGACTTCCAGGCCGAGGCTTTCGCCGATGGCGCGCCAGCGTTCGGAGAAAGCGCCGCAGGTGGTGGCGAGCAGACGGCGAGGTACGCAGTTGATCAGCGCTGCCTCGAGAATCGCGGTACCGCTGCAGGTGGCCACGAGGGTGTCCTGCGTCGTGCCGAAAAGTGGCCTCAGGTTGGCGATGATTCGGACGAAGAGCTCTTTGAACTCGGACGAGCGGTGGCCGATCATCGGCCGCGTCATCTCGTTCAGGATCGCCGGGCGTACCCACGTTGGGCCGGGCACGAAGTAGGTAGCTCGTTCTGTGGCGTTGCTCATGAGAGGTGCTGGAGTATGTCGCGAAAGTCGGTTACGTAGATGTGCGCATTTTCCTTTACGAGAGGGCGGACCACAACGCCGCCGAAGCCGATGAAAAGATCGACAGCATCCTTCGCCTCGAGATCGCTCACGCCGTCGCCGACGAACGCGGCCTTTCCGTGCGAACGAGCACGCATGTCGCGTACGACGAGCTCCTTCCCACCCGGACGTGCAAGCAACGAGCGCCGGTCGAAGTCCTCGTAGCCTCCGCTTGGGTCGAACCGCAGGCGAACCGCGTGAACATTGCGCTCAGGAACACCGAGCAATTCCGCGAGAGGAAGGATTGCCTGTTCGATGCCACCAGTGATCAGGTGGACCAGCGCTCCTGCCTCGTGAAGTGCAGCGATCGTCTCCTTTGCGCCGTCAACAAGCGATTTAACGTACCTCTTACCCAGCTTCGCAACGTCGTCACGCGTCGGCTTGATGATGTCGAGCCGCCTGGCGTAGACCTGATCGAGCGGAATCAGGCCGTTCATCGCGGCATCCGTGAGCGCCGCGATCTCGGGCGCGCCATTCGCGAGGACATCGATCCCCTCGATGGTAACGAGCGTGGAGTCGACGTCGAAGAAGATGAGGCGGTAAGTCATGGCTGGCGTGACACATCTGCGCTCTCGCGAATCACGACATCGCACTCCTCACGCTTCACCACGCCGACGAGGTCCGAAAACTTCTCCAGTACAAAGTCCGGCCGCGCAGCGGTCAACTCGGCCTTAGTAGACGATCCAGTCGCGATGACCGCGACGTCCATACCGCTGTTTCGCGCGGCGCGGACATCGATTGGCATGTCACCGATGAAGAGTGCCTCAGCGACTGCGCAGCGCGTCGTCTCGAGCGCGTGCAAGACGTGCTTCGCATCGGGTTTGCTCGCGCCGGCAAGATCGGGTCCGACGATGGCGCTGAAATAGGGCGCGAGCTGGAGGAAGGTCAGGATCTTTTTCGAGAGCGACGTTCGTTTGTTCGTGCAGACCGCCATGACTACGCCGACTCCGTGGAGCGTCTTCAACGTTGCTTCGACGTCAGCCAGGATCGTCGATTTCTCGCAGCAGATCTCGTCATAGCGTGCTTCAAACGCGTCGTGGGCACTGCGCGGAACGTCGTCAGTGTCGAAGGAGCGGCGCAGCAGCATGTCCAAGCCATCGCCGACCGAGCCGCGGATGTGAGCGATGCTCAGCTCGTCGAGGCCGTGCTCACGGCGCGCGAAGTTCACCGCCTCCGTCAGCGCGGCATAAGAATCGACCAGAGTTCCGTCCAGGTCGAACAGGACTGCGCGGTAACGAAGCGGTGGCAAGGTCATTCGGAAGGGCGGATTCTATCGCCGTGCCCATGAGGGACGTGGAGAATGGCCGGATGAAACATGCCCTGGTTGCGCTCCTCTTCTTCGCGGTTCCGGTCTTTGCCGCCGACGGCAAGTTGACCGTCGCGCTCGAGCCACTCGGCGATTCACCTGAGGGTGTCGTGGCGCGCATCAGCTTTCGCTTCACGGTTCCGACCGATGCGCCCTCCGGCGTGCCGCTCGAGATCACCGGCTCGATCTCGCAGAACGGACAAGTCGTCAAGCGCTTTCGCTATCCGGTTCTGCCGTCCACAACCAGTCCGATTACCGCGATCCAGACCCTTCAGCCCGGCGCCGCGGAGATCGACGTACGCCTGATGGTGCCGCTCGAAGAGCAGACTCCGGTGATTCTAGCCAAGGCAACGCAGACGTTCACGGTCGCGAAGACGGACACTGCGTACGTAGCCCATGAGGGCGACGTAGCGGAAGCGATCCTGGCCGAGGGGGTAGTGCCGGAGGGGATTGGCGCGGTGAAGATCGTGCCGCCGCGACGCGACGTCGCGCCGAACCTGTTTGTCGTTGAAGTCGAAGTGATGCCGCCAGTGACGCGGGTCGAGTGGTGGGTCGAAGGCAAGAAGATCCTGGCCCGCAACGCTCCTCCCTATCGCGCCGAGCTCGACCTCGGCGCCCTCCCGAAACGCGTCGACGTGCGCGCCATCGGTTACGACGCGCAGGGCCGTTATGTCGACGCGGATGCCTTCGTCGTCAACGAGCACGAAACGCCGCTCGAGGTGAAGATCACGCGCACGGTCACGCCCGACGGCGTCTCGCACTTCAAGCTCAGTGTGCAGAATCCGAAGGCGACCGTGATCAAGTCGGCGGAGTTCTTTGCCGGACAGAAGAAGCTGCACGCGTGGAGCGGTCCGCCGTACGCCCTCGATGTGACGGCCGCCGCGCTTAAGGGCGTCGAGTTCGTTCGCGCGTCGGTGCTCGATGACACGAACTATGAGGCCAGCGATCTTCTCTTCCTGAACGGCGCGCGTTTCTCCGAAGAGATCGAGGTCAACCTGATCGAACTACCGGTCATGGTGGTCGATCACGCCGGCGTTCCCGTCACGGACCTCAAGCAGACGGATTTCACGGTTCTTGAAAACGGCAAGCCTCAGAAGATCACGACCTTCAACTACGCATCGAACCTGCCGATTGCAGCCGGCGTGCTGATCGATCACTCGGGAAGCATGAAGCCGCGCATGGCTCAGGCGAAGACTGCGGCCCTGGAGTTCTTCAAGAAGATCATGAAGGGTGGCGACCGTGCCTTTGCCACCGGCTTCGCATTCGACGCGGTCTCGTCGGCGCCATTCGTGACGGATGTGGGATCGCTCGAACAACAGGTGAACGCGATTCCGGACGCGAGCGGAGGAACGTCCCTTTACGACGCCATCGTCACCGGCCTCTATCGGTTCCGCACGCTGCAGGGCCGCAAGGCACTGATCATCCTTACCGACGGCGAGGACACGACTTCGCGCACGAGCTACGACGACATGCTCACGTACGCCCGCTCCGCGCGTGTGCCTCTCTACTTCATCGGTGTCGGGCTTGGACTCTTCGACGCCAGCGGCATTTCGAAGATGAAGACGCTGGCCGCGGAGACAGGCGGCATCGCCTACTTCATCCATGACATCAAACAGGTGGGCGAAACGTACACACAACTGGAGAAGGATCTCCGTTCGCAATACCTGATCGCCTACAACACGGAGAGCACGGGGAAGGACAAGGCATACCGGAAAGTCGACGTGACGGTGAGCCGGCCCAATACGACCGTACGGACGATCCGCGGATTCATCCCGTGAGATTTCGCCGCGTAGCCGCTGTCGTGTTGATGCTCGCTCTCGCGTGTACGCCCCCGCCGCGTCCGCGCGACCGCCACGGCAACCCGGTTGATGTCGACCTGCGCGGCGCGCCCGTGACGCTGCTGCACTTCTGGGCGGCATGGTGCGGCCCGTGTCGCGAAGAGCTTCCTCGCTTCGTGGCATTCGCAGCCGCGCATCATTTGCGGGTGGTGGCAGTGTCGCACGACCGGGACTTCGCATCGGCCGATCGCTTTCTGCGTCAGCAGGGCATCCCGCTCGAAACACTTGTGGACGATCACGGCCGCTTCGGCGCCCGCCACCACGTCCGCGTCATTCCAACGACGATCGCGTTCGACGCCGACGGCAAGGTGATCGATCGATTCGATCAGTCGGTGGATTGGAGCGATCCGGCGATTGCGCGAAGAGTGCTGCGGTAAACCAGAGATCAGCGACAAGAGATCAGAGACAAGCGCTTTCCCGATCTCTTGTCTCTGCTTTCCTGACCTCTGCTCCTACGGGTACATCCTCCGATACGACGACGCGATCATCACCACGTGCTTCACATACGTCCGCGTTTCGCGGAACGGAATCGATTCGATGAACTCGTCCATCGGTTTCGATGGTGCGGCGCGGCGCCACTGCTGCACGCGTCCCTGGCCGGCGTTGTAGGAGGCGATAGCCAGCTCGTCGTTGCCAAAGAGGTCGACGAGCCCTTTGAAGTGTGCTGTGCCGAGGCGGATGTTGGTCTCGGGATTGTCGAGCCGTGGCGCGATGTGAAAGCGGGCTGCGAGCTCCTTTCCGGTCGCGGGCATGAGCTGCATCAAGCCCATTGCGCCAACGTTCGATTTCGCCTTCGGATTGAAATAGCTCTCCTGGTGAATCAGACCCATGACGGTGAAGGGATCGAGATCATTCTTCCTTGAATAGCCACGGATCCAATCGTCGTACTTGAGCGGGTAGTACATCCTCAGAAAGTACGACGGCACGGAGTCCTGCTCCACAGTTGCCAGCGCGGGGAAGGCACTGCGGAGCGTCTTCAGCGTCGATTCGGTATCACCCGAGGCGTGGTAAATCTCGGCCAGCAAGGCGTCTGCGAATTGTTGGTTGGCGCGATTGCGGTTCCTGTCGATCTCCAGCCGTCCGTCGCGAAAGTCGGTGAGCGCGGTCAGCTCGTACCCGAGGCGGAGAGCTTGCGGCATGGTCTGCTCGGCGGTGTCGCGCCAGTCGGGGCGATTGGATGTCAGGGGATTGACACTCATGTCAGGCCGTTTCGCGCCGCGCTTTTCTGACTCGATGGCGTAGATATCGTCATACGGCGCCGCGGCCAGCCTCTGGTAGGCAGCAGCCGCGGAAGCCTTTCTCCCAAGCCTGTCGTCGCAGCGTGCGGACCAGTACTCCGCCTGGCGTTTCACGTTCGGGCTTCGGTATCCGTCGCGGACGAACGCCATCAGCGAGAGAGCGCCATTGAGGTCACCGCGCTCATACGCCGCCCACGCTTTGTCCCAGAAATGCTGCAGGCCAGCCTCCTGAGAGGGATCGAGCTTCGCCAATTGAACGATGAGCTCCTGTTCGTACGAGTCCTGATTCTTGGCCTCGGCGGCCGCGATCAGCCTGTTCAGGACTGTGATGCGAACCTCGTCCGCGATCGGAAGCTTGAGCAGATCCTTCAGCCGTTCCGTAGCCAGACGTTCGTACTCGTCCCTCTTCGCTTTTTTCGCCAGGTCGACGAGCTGAACGTTCTTCTTGACGTTCTTGAACTTCGGCTTCTTCTTGCCGCTCTTCAGTGTGATGGTGCCAACCTGCTGCTTGACGATAACGCTCTTCGTCACCATCGGATTGATCGACGACGCCAGAGCGAGATAGTTCTGGGACGCAGTGAAAATCGCAGGGATGGCAAAGCGATACGGACCGGAGGCGAGCGGGTCGAGAGCTTTGTTCGACTCGTCGTAACGATGCAATTGATTCAATGCCAGCCCGCGATTGAGCTGAACGGGAGAGCGCAAGTCCGGCGGGGGACCCGCAGTCTGGAGCGCGTCCAGTTCGTCGAATGCGTGTTGCGGATCGCCGTCGCGCATGAGGGAAACCGCGCGCTCGAGCCGCTCGCCATCCGAAAGCTTGATCGGCGTCTCGGCGGGGAGCCCGGCGATCGCGCGCGCCATCTCGATGGCCAGCGGCGCTTGCGGTGCGCGCGGATTCTTGATGGCAATGTTGCGCGCCGCGTAGAGCATCGTGGCCACATCGCCTCGGGCAAAGCTCGCCTCGATCGTCTTCCATCGCGCGGCGGCCGCGACGTTCGAATCCGTGGTGTGCGCTGCCCCATCAGCAAACACCGTGGCCGTGTGAGTCCAGTCACCGGAAGCTTTGTATAGCGCGCCAAGGCTTGCTGTGGCATCGGGGCGAAGCGCAAGCGCCGGATTGCGACGCCAGAGCGCTGCCAGCGTCGTTCGCGCCCGAGCCAGGTCACCCGACAGCTGCAGGGCGCTGCCGAGGTAGTACAACCGGTACTCCTCGACCGCGCGCCGGCCGAAATGAAACGACGAGAGCTGCGTCACCGCCTCGCCGCCGTCGCCGCGCCGGAATGCCTCGAGACCCGCTTCGAATGCCGGCCGCAGTTTCTCCAGATCCGGCGGTGCTTCCGGCTTGGCAGGAACGACGAACTCTCGATTTTTCGGCCGTGGCCGCACTACCCGAAACGTCACGATCGCCAGCACCGGAACCAGCACCGCCACAATCGCGATCATCCACGGACGCCGACGTCTGGTTCGCATCAGTTGGTGTCCGCTGCGAAAAGTGGGCCGCGAGAGCAATCATTAACCACAGAGACGCAGAGGACACAGCGCGGCATAGCCGCAACCAAAACGCGAAGGCGCTTCCAAGCCTAGGATGTAGGTCTACCAAACACAACATCCAGAAAGGCAGAGAAGCGCCATGCAAGAGTTTATCGCGCGACAT
>Ga0307470_10000153_pt1 | contig 48116 bp, 44 predicted proteins | sample atmos_gasesAM3C__FD_204565 | JGI IMG/M metagenome (GOLD analysis project Ga0307470, IMG submission 204565) | Hardwood forest soil microbial communities from Morgan-Monroe State Forest, Indiana, United States - atmos_gasesAM3C_05 | ecosystem: Environmental > Terrestrial > Soil > Temperate forest... | reverse complement strand
GCGTACAAAGTTCGTGATGGCGAGGCGCCATCACCAGCACGCGAGGGCGCGTGCGCTCCCCTGAAAAGATGAGTGCGATCGAGTTTCGACTGAACGGCGAGCCCGTCCGGGTCGATTCGGTCTCGCCTAACACGACGCTGCTCGAATGGCTGCGGGCGAGCGGTCTGACCGGATCGAAGGAAGGTTGCGCCGAAGGCGATTGCGGCGCCTGCTCAGTCGCGATCGTCGACCGCGACGCGCGCGGCAAACGTTGCTATCGCGCCATCAACAGCTGTCTCGTCCCGCTCCCACTCATGGCGGGCCGCGAGATCATTTCCGTCGAAGGCGTCGCGTGCTGTCATCCCGATTCGAAGCGCTGTAGCGACGGCGCTCAGTCGCCGTCCCTAAACGACCCGCGCGGCGACAGAGCGCCGCGGCTACAGCAGCTCCATCCGGTCCAGCGGGCGATGGTCGAAAATTTCGGATCGCAATGCGGCTATTGCACGCCCGGCTTCATCATGTCGCTCTTCGAAGGTTACTACCGCAAGGACCTCAAGACCGGGGCGCAGCTCGACGAACAACTCTGTGGCAATCTCTGCCGTTGCACCGGCTATCGCCCGATCCGGGATGCCGCCGCCGACGCGATCGCGCAACGCCACGGCTCCGATGAATTCGACGCGCAGCTCAAGACCGCGAAAGCGAAACTGAAAGCCGCGCGATACAATTTCGGCGGCGAAACTTTCCTGCGGCCGACTTCGCTGGGAAAACTATTTCGCGCCATGGCCGAAAATCCGGAGGCGCGGTTAATCGCAGGCGCAACCGATCTCGGATTGGAGATCACAAAACGCTTTCAACGCTTTCCGACGCTGGTTTCTGTCGAAGCCGTCGCGGAACTAAACGAAATCAGTTCTACCGAAACGGAATGGCGGATCGGCGCGGCCACGACTCTGACTAAACTCGACGATCTGCTTGGTGCTGAGTTTCCCGAAATCAGGGAAATGCTTTCCGTTTTCGGTTCGCGCCAGATTCGCAATCGCGCCACGCTCGGCGGGAATTTAGTAACGGCGTCACCGATCGGCGATTCCGCGCCGGTTCTTCTTGCCCTCGATGCGAGCGTCGTGATTGCGTCGGCCACTGAAGAACGTGTTCTGCCGCTCGCTGAATTCTTCGTCGCGTATCGCAAGACCGCGTTGCAGCCCGGCGAAATCCTGAAATTGATAATCATCCCGCGACCTCAGCCGGGAATCGAAACGCGTCGCCGATTCTACAAAGTTTCGAAGCGACGCGAGATGGACATTAGCACCGTCGCGGCGTGTTTTGCGGTCACGCTGGATGACGCTGGAACGATTACGCACGCACGTCTGGCCTACGGCGGCGTCGCGGCTCTGCCTGTACGCGCGCAGAGAACTGAAGCGGCCCTGATTGGAAAACGCTGGAGCGACGGCGAAGAGGTGCTGCCGATCCTCGAGAAAGAGCTCACTCCCATCTCGGATGTTCGCGGCAGCGCGGCTTACCGGCAACGGCTGATTGCCAATCTGCTTCGTAAATTTTTCGCGCCGGAACAAAGAGCGATCACGGACAAGAAGATCGCGCGCTTCCTCTCGCCCCGACCAGACGCTCCGCAGCCGCACGAAAGCGCGCACAAACACGTTACCGGCGAAGCGATTTACGTCGACGACGTCGCTCAGTCGCAAGCCATGCTCGAGGTCTGGCCGGTTTGTTCGCCGCATGCTCACGCGAAAATTTTGCGGCGAGATGCCGCGGAGGCGCGAGTAATGCCAGGCATCAGCGCGGTGTTACTGGCGGAAGATGTTCCAGGCCTGAACGACGTCGGCGCGGTCCGGCACGACGAGATTCTGCTCGCGGACAACGAAGTCCTTTATCACGGACACATCGTCGCGCTGATCGTCGGGGAAACGCAGGAACTTTGTCGCGCCGCCGCCGCGAAAGTGATCGTCGAATACGAACCGCTTCCGCCGATCTTCACGATCGAGGACGCAATCGCCGCGGAGAGTTTTCACAGCGACCCGCATTATATTCGGCGCGGCGATATCTCGTCGGTCGAAAACGCGCCGAAGACTTTGGAAGGTGAACTCTCGTTCGGCGGCCAGGACCATTTTTATCTGGAGACCAACGCTGCCTGGGCGGAGCGCGGCGAAGACGGCACCGTTTTCATCAGCTCCTCGACGCAACATCCGTCGGAAGTGCAGCACATCGTCGCGCATCTGCTCGCGCTTCCGATGCACAGCGTCGTTGTCGAATGCCCGCGCATGGGTGGCGGTTTCGGCGGAAAAGAAACGCAGGCCGCGATGCTGGCTTCACTCGCCGCGCTTGCCGCGATAAAAACGAAACGCAAAGTCCGCGTCCGTTTCAACCGCGACCAGGACATGATGATCACCGGGAAACGCCATCCGTTTCTCGGAAAGTTTCGCGTGGGGTTTGACGAGGACGGAATGTTGCTCGCCGCGAAGGTCGATTTGTTTTCGAACGGCGGCTGGTCGCTCGATCTCTCCCGCGCCATCACGGACCGCGCTCTGTTCCACCTCGATAACGCCTACTACATTCCGAACGTCGAATTCAGCGGCCGCGTTGTGAAAACGAATCTCGCGTCGAACACCGCCTTTCGCGGATTCGGCGGGCCGCAAGGAATGCTCGTCATTGAAGAAATCATCGATCGCGTCGCGCGCGCGACTGGGCTCGCGCCTGAAGTGGTCCGCGCGCGGAATCTTTATCGCGACTCGGGCGAAACGAACACGACGCATTACGGACAGGAGATTGAGGACAACCGGATCCAGCGCATCTGGAATGAATTGACGGAGTCCAGCGAGTTCGCTTCGCGCCGCGAAGAATTGCAGCAATGGAATGGCGAGCATCCGAGTCGGAAACGGGGCCTCGCCATGACGCCGGTGAAGTTCGGAATTTCCTTCACCACGACGCATCTAAACCAGGCTGGCGCGCTGGTCCTGCTTTACCAGGACGGCACCATTCAGGTGAACCACGGCGGCACCGAAATGGGGCAGGGCGTTTACACGAACATCGCGCTCGTCGCTGCGCGGGAGCTCGGGCTAACGATTGATCGCATTCGCGTCATGGCGACGCGGACCGACAAAGTTCCGAACACTTCCGCAACCGCCGCATCTTGCGGCACGGACTTGAACGGCGCCGCCGTCAAAAACGCCTGCGACACTTTGCGCGCCCGCCTTCTCCCGTTCGCGGTCGAGATGTCGTCAGAAAAAGTCGGGAGCGCAGTTCCGGCGGAGCGGATCGTTTTCAACGACAACATGGTGATCGATCCCGACAATCCCGCGGCCGGATTTCCGTTCGCCGAACTGCTCCAGCGCGCCTACTTCGCGCGGACGAGTTTGAGCGCGACCGGCTTCTATCGCACTCCGGACATTTATTACGATCGTGAGACCGGCTGCGGAAAACCGTTCCATTACTTCGCCGTCGGCGCGGCCGTCAGCGAAGTGGAAATCGATGGCTTCACCGGCATGACGCACATCCGGCGCGTCGATATCTTGCACGACGTCGGCGACGCAATTAATCGCGGCGTGACTCTCGGCCAGGTCGAAGGCGGTTTCGTCCAGGGCGCGGGCTGGCTCACGAACGAAGAGCTGGTCTGGGATTCCGAAGGCCGGCTGCTCACGCATTCGCCCGACACCTACAAGATTCCCGCCGTTGGCGACACGCCGGACATTTTCAATGTCACGTTTCTTTCCGACGCGACGCAATCGAACGTCGTTCACGGAAGCAAAGCCGTCGGCGAACCGCCGTTGATGCTGGCGATCTCCGTCCGTGAAGCGATTCGCGACGCGGTCGCGGCGTTCGGAGAATCGGGCGGCGAAGTTCCGCTCGCGTCGCCCGCGACGTGCGAAGCGATCTACAACGCGATCCACGGCCGCCGCGGTGCGCGAGATCCCGAGGCTACGCCCGAGCATCCCGTCGCAGATCGGGTTTTATCGTGAAAGACATTCAACACAAACTAAGTGTCGCGCGTGGCGAAGAACCAGCGGAGTTGCTTTTCAAGAACGCGCGCCTCGTCAATGTCCTCAGCGCCGAGATTCACGAAACGAACGTGGCCGTCGATGACGGCCGCGTGATCGGCTTCGGCGATTACGAGGCCAGGAAAACCATCGACATCGCGGGCGCCTATCTTGCGCCGAGTTTGATCGACGGACATTTCCACGTCGAAAGCACGATGGTCACGATCCCCGAGTTTGCCCGCGCGGTCGTTCCTCACGGCACCGGAGCGATGGTCATCGATCCGCACGAGTACGCCAATGTCCTGGGCATGGACGGGATCCGCTACGTCCTGGAGTCGAGCCGGAATCTGCCGATCGATTTTTTCATCATGCTGCCTTCGTGCGTTCCGGCGACGCATTTGGAAACGGCCGGCGCGCGTTTCACGGCGGACGATCTGGCGTTCATGATGGCGGATGATCGCATCGCCGGCGTGGCGGAGTTAATGAATTATCCCGGCGTGTTTCTCGGTCACGAAAGCGAGCTCGCAAAAATCGAAGCGGGTCGCGGCAAAGTGATCGATGGACATGCGCCTGGCCTGCGCGGAAAGAACCTGAACGCTTATGCGCTTGCCGGGGTCCGCTCCGATCACGAGAGCACGGAGCTGGAGGAAGCGCGCGAAAAGCTCCGGCTCGGAATGCATCTGCTCATTCGCGAGGGGAGCACGGAACGGAACCTCGAACACATCATTGCGTTGGTGACGCCGCAGAACGCGGCCAATTGTTCCTTCGCCACCGACGACAAGTTACCGGGCGATTTGGTCAACGAAGGCCACATCGATCATTCGATCCGCAAAGCCATTGCCCATGGCGTGCCGCCGGTAACGGCGATCCAAATGGGGACGATCAACACGGCGCGTTACTACCGGCTCAAGAATCACGGAGCGATCGCGCCGCGGTTCTGGGCGGATTTCATTATCTTCGACGATCTGGCAAAGTTTCAAATCAAACGCGTTTACAAAAAAGGCGCGCTCGTGGCCGCGAAAGGAAAATATCTCGGTATCGCCAGTCCGGCTACGGACCAACCCCGCAGCACGATGAATCTTCGTTATCGTGCACCGGCCGATTTGGAAGTGCGCGCCAGGAAAGCGGAGAAAATCCGCGTGATCGAAATCGTCCCGCATCAGATCGTCACGAAAGAAATTCTTGAGACACCGCGGATGGTCGAGGGACAAATCGTTCCCGACGTCGAGCGCGACATTTTGAAGCTCGTCGTCGTCGAGCGGCATCGGGCGACCGGCAATGTGGGCGTGGGCTTTGTCCGCGGCTTCGGACTAAAATGCGGCGCGCTCGGTTCGACCGTGGCTCACGACGCCCATAACGTCGTCGTCGTTGGCGTGAGCGACGCCGACATCGTGGCCGCGATTCAGGCGCTCGAAGCCATGCGTGGCGGCCAGGTGGCTATCGCCGACGGCAAAGTTGAAGCGGCGTTGCCGCTGCCGATCGCCGGCCTGGTTTCGGATCAACCGCTCGAATCTGTCATCGAAAAGATCGTGGAGTTGAAGGCGGCCGCGACCCGACTTGGTTGCGCTCTCGATGCGCCTTTCATGTCTCTCTCGTTCCTGAGCCTTTCGCCGATCCCGGCTTTGAAACTCACCGATCAAGGTCTGGTTGACGCGGTTAATCTGAAACTCACTACCCTGATTGCGGACTAGGAGGAAACCCATGACCGATCACGTTGACGAACCACAACTGCACGCGCGCTGGATGAATGAAGCGATCGCGCTTGCCCGCACCGGCATGCGCGAACACGGCGGTGGTCCGTTCGGCGCCGTCGTTGTTTTCAATAACGAAATCGTCGGCCGCGGCTGGAACCAGGTCACGCATCTGCTCGATCCGACCGCGCACGCGGAAGTCATCGCGATCCGCGACGCCTGCCAAGAACTGAAGCGTTTCGAGCTCCGCGGCTGCGTTCTCTATACCAGTTGCGAGCCCTGCCCGATGTGTCTCTCCGCGATCTACTGGTCGCGACTCGATCGCGTTTATTTTGCTTCGACCCGAAAGGACGCCGCCGGAATCGGTTTCGACGACGATTTTATTTACCAACAAATCCCACTCGAACTGACCGCGCGTTCACTTCCGATGATCCAACTCCCCACCGCCGCCGCCGCCGATCTATTCGCCGAATGGGCCGCCAACCCCGACAAAATTCCCTACTGAATCTAATTTCTACTTTAGCCTTTCTACTTCCTACTTCGCGGGCCTTCGGCCCGCTCACGCCACCATTTCCGTGCTCATCGCTCCGCATTTCCAGCACGTGAACCATTTCCAATCACCGCCGATGTATGATTGCGCGCCGCACTTGAAACAGGTCGCCACGAATTGACGGCTGTGCCCCTCCGCCTCGCTGCCGCCTGAAGGCGGACTGCCGCTGCCGAGTCCGCCATCGCCTTGCGGCGGCTGCGGTCCATCCCAATTTCCCCACTTCCGTTTGTCTGACATATCGATTTCCTTTCTCCGAGGTTCGCGCTCCGCTTCGTTCGACGATCACATCTAGGACACTTTCACTTTTCGACGCGAGCCCAATTAGTGTTCGTCCTCTCTTAATTCGACATTGGGCGTTGGATGTTGGGCGTTCGGCGTTTTATTCCTCTCCGCGCTGGCATCGCGCGATTGTTTCGTTAGTGTATTTGTCCGACCAAATCCCTATGGGCGACACCGTCACTCCATCCAACACGCAAGTTCAGTTGCCCGATCCGGCAGTAACTAGCGCGGCCGCGCCAACCGCCAATCCAACCGCCACTGCGGCATCGCAGCCGGACCGCGCGGATCTCCGTCCGGAAAATATTAACGATGCCGTCATTCGTCTCGCCGGCAATTCGCAGGACGGCATCCAAAGCGCCGGCGCCTTCCTCGCCCGGCTCGCCGGTCGCAGCGCGCAGGAAGTCATGACCTACATGACGATCCCCGCCACCATTTCCGGCGGCCCGTCCATTTTCCAGGTCCGCATGGGCACCGGCGAAGTTTTGTCGTCCGGCGACGAAGCCGATTTCCTCGTCGCGTTTTACCAGCACAGCTACCAGGACCACATCGGGTTCCTCAAAGACGGCGGCGTTCTCCTTTACGATTCCGATAACGTCGAGCCCGACCTCGACGACAAACGTTTTGTTTACGTCGGCGTCCCGATCACCGGCCTCACCGTCGAAGCGCTCGGCGGCACCGCCAAGGACAAGGGCAAAAACATTTTCATCCTCGGATTGATCGCAAAGATCTTCCATCTCGATGTCGAGAAGTTGACGATCCTGATCAAAGAAAAGTTTGCCGGCAAAGATGCCAGCATCGCTAACACCGCCATCATGGCGTTTACCGCCGGCTACGCTTATCCCGTCGGCAATGTCCTTACGAAGCAGTACAAGTTTGAGGCGACCGTGCCCAAGGAGGGTGATCGCACCCAGATCACGATGGATGGCAATCAGGCGCTCGCCTACGGGTTGATCGCCGCCGGCGTTCGCTACGGCGCCGGGTATCCGATCACGCCCTGGTCGTCGGTCATGGAAATTTTGCGTACCGAACTGCCGAAATACGGCGGCATCTTTGTCCAGGCCGAAGACGAGCTCGGCGCCGTCTCGCTCGCGCTCGGTTTTTCTTTCTCAGGTAATCTCGCCGTCACCGGCAGCGCCGGTCCCGGCATCTCGCTCAAGACCGAGGCGATCGGCTGGGCGTCGATGGCCGAGATGCCGCTCATTATTATTAATGTCCAACGCGGCGGGCCGAGCACCGGTTTGCCGACCAACGTCGAGCAGAGCGATCTTTTCCAGGCGATCTACGGCGGGCACGGCGACAGCCCGCGCGTCGTTCTCGCCGCGAAAACCGTCGAGGATTGTTTCTACATCTCGATCGAAGCCGCCCAGATCGCGCGCAAGTTCAGCACGCCCGTTTTCATTCTCAGCGACACCTCGCTCGCCACCCGCATCGAAGCGTTCGACGAACCCGATCTGCCGAAGCTGATGATCGACCCGAAACCCGATCTCACCCCGCGCGACACCTTCAAGCCTTACCCGCTCGACCAGATCACCCAGCACGTCGCGCCCGGCACCCGGATTCGCGACGGCAAATACCCGCTCATGTCCGGCCTCGAGCACGACGAAGCGGGTCATCCGACCGGCAGCCCGAAGCTCCACATGGCCATGACCGCCAAACGCCGGAACAAACTCCGGAAGCTCGCCGAAGAATTGCCCGTCCCGGAAGTTTTCGGCGACCAGGAAGGCGACACGCTCCTTGTCGGCTGGGGCTCCACCTACGGCCCGATCCACGACGCCGTGAAGCTCGCGCGCGAACACGGCGACAAAATCGGCGCCATCCATTTCCGGCATCTCCATCCGTTACCGAACGGACTCGAAAAGATCTTCGCGAAGTTCAAGCGCATCGTCGTCGTCGAGATGAACGACCAGGGCGTTTACGGCTTCGGCCAGTTCGCCACCATTTTGCGCGCCCGCTATTGCGAACCGAAGGTCGAAAGCCTCACCAAGACCGACGGCCTTACCTACCGCGTCAAAGAAATCCTCCAAGGCGTCTTCAAAGGAAAGACCTACGCGCGCAACATTCCCCGCGAAGGCCCCGCGACGGTCCACCACGACACCTCGCCCGAAAACGTGAAGACCCTGAAGGAAGTTGTGCCGCAGGGAGTGGGGTAACATCGATGAGCATACAGGAAATCCGGACGGCAATTTGCAATCTCGACACAAGAGAGAAGGCGGTGCTCATGGCTGAGTTGTTCGCGATGAACGCCGAACCAAACGAAGCGGAGTTGAGCGCGGCCCTGGATCGCGGCTTTGCCGATGTGCAAGCCGGTCGAGTCCGGCCCATTGAAGACGTCAAAACCATGATCCCCCAATGGACTTCAAAGTCCTGATTACTGATAGCGCGATAGCTGACCTGAAGGAGATTGTTGAATTTGTGGCTCACGATGATTCAAACGCAGCCGCTCGAGTGGGTGCGAAACTTGTCGCTAACGCCATGAGGCTCGCGACCATGCCCGAACGATTTCCTATGCACGACCCCGACCGCGGCATTCGGAAGATGCCATCGCCGCCATTCCTAATTTTCTATTCCTGCGACCCCAACGCACGCACTGTGAACGTGCTGCATTTCTGGCATGGCGCCCGACAATCACCCAGCTTCCAAAGTTAAACCAAATGAGCGAATCAACAGCAGTCGTCGAAGAAGTAAGAGAAAAACTAACCAAGAAGGCCATCACCGCCGACCACCCTACCTGGTGTCCCGGCTGCGGTGACTTCGCCGTGCTCGCGTCCTATTACAAGGTCCTCGAGAAACGCCAGGTCGATCACGAGAAGATCATCACCATTGCCGGGATCGGTTGTTCCTCGCGTTTTCCGTATTTCGTCAACGGCTTCGGCACCCACTTCATTCACGGCCGCGCCGTCCCGTATGCCAGCGGGATCAGCCTGGCCCGGCCCGATCTCCACGTCTTTTTGTTCGGCGGCGACGGCGACGGTTTCTCGATCGGCGGGAACCATCTCAACCACGGCGCGCGCAAGAACATTAACCTGACTTACTTCATCATGGACAACTTCGTCTACGGCCTGACGAAGAAACAAACCTCGCCCACGTCGCCTATCGGATTCAAATCCAAGACCGACCCGACCGGCGCCATCGACATGCCGGTGAACCCGATGAAACAACTCATCAGCGCCGGGGCCAGCTTCATCGCCCGGACCCACGCCACCCAGGTCAACCACATGATCCAGATGATCGAGCGCGCCATGGACCACCAGGGTTTTAGCGTCATCGAATGCCTGAGCGAATGTGTCGAATTCTATCCCGGCGCCTTCGACCCCGCGAACCCGCGCAAAGGCGGCAGCTTCGACCTGATCCAGGAAAAGAAATGGGACAACACGCCGGAAGACGAACTCCGCCACGACGTCACCGACGAGCTCGCCGCCTACAAACTCGCCCAGCTCCCATTCCCCGGCGTCTTCGGCGTCTTCTACGAATCCGATCGCCCGACGAAAAACGCGCTCGAAAAGAAATGGATCGACACCACTCGCGAAAAGTTGGGGAACCCTACCGATCTGGCCTTGCTCCAAAAAACTTTCGACCGCATGAAGTGACAGCAAAGCGCTGTCATCGATTGCTGTAGCGGCGGCTGTGTCAGCCGCAATTCTGTAGCGGCGGTCTGCGACCGCCGAATGGCTTGAGCGCACACTACGCAGCTGTTATTATTAAGCGCGATGAGCGTCGCTGAACTGAAAGAAGAAGTTTCGCGCCTGAACAAGGCGGAACAACTTCAAGCCATGGAATGGCTCTGGGCGTCGCTTTCAAGAAACCCGGAAGAAATCGAGTCGCCCCAATGGCACGGCGAAGTGCTGGCTGCCCGAAAAGCAATGATGGATTCCGGGGAAGCGAAGTTCCTTAGCATTGCCGAGCTAAAACAACGTCTGCGCCGTTGAAGCAGGTTGTCGTTCTCGCGGATGCGGCTGAAGACATCGAGGCTGCGAGAGATTTCTACGAGGCGCAACAAAGCGGTATCGGCCAATATTGTGTCGATGCGCTGTTGGTCGACATCGAGAGTCTCGATCGTCTTAGCGGAATTCATCCAATTCGCTTCGAATTTCATCGGATGCTCGCCAGCCGTTTTCCGTTTGGCATTTATTATCGAGAGCACGAGAATTTAACGCAGGTCGTTGCCGTTCTTGATTTACGTGGCCACCCAAATTGGATTCGCAAGGAATTGCAAAAGCGGGAACGATAAGATTGTCCTCGAATGCTCTGCCAACCGATAACAATTAACCAGTAACCGGGGCGAAGCCCCAGAAATGAAACGTTTCACTCGTCGTGAATGGCTTCGCCTTTCCGCCGGGACCGGCGCCGGCGCTCTCCTTTCTCTCAGCCTCTGGCCCGGGCGTCTCCGCGGGGCGGACGCTCCGCCTTCCGAAGATTTCACCTTCATCGCCGTGAATGACCTGCACGCGTTGGAACCAGCCTGTCGTCCCTGGTTCGACGAGGTGGTGCGGCAAATGAAAGCGAGCGCGCCGAGCGCGGAGTTTTGCCTTCTAGGCGGCGACCTCGCGGACGGCGGCACGCCCATGCAGTTGACCCTAATCAAGGATTCTTTCGCCGCGCTCGGCATTCCGTGTCACGCGGTCGTCGGCAATCACGACCACCGGTCAGACACCGACCGATCTGCTTACGAGAAAATTTTCCCTGGTCAGATCAACTACTCCTTTACCCACCGTGGCTGGCAAATCCTTGGCCTGGATTCCAGCGAAGGAACGAAGTCGCGGGAAACACGGATTTCAGCCACGACCCTCGGCTGGCTCGATCAAAACATTCCCAAACTACAGCCTGAGCGCCCGACCATCCTGTTCACGCATTTCCCGTTAGGACCGGTTCCGTTCTACCGCCCGGTGAACGCCAATGACTTACTGCAGCGCTGCTCCGGGCTGAATCTTCAGGCCGTTTTTTGCGGCCACTTCCACGGATTCACCGAGTGTCCCTTTCAAAAATCGATTATCACGACCGATCGCTGCTGCTCGCGCGTCCGTTCCAACCACGATGGCACGCCCGAGAAAGGCTGGTTTGTCTGCCAGGCGGCGAACGGCGAAATCAAACGCCGCTTCGTCGAATTTCATCCGCCCGCTTAAAGTGACGTCGCTGGAGTGTTTTCTACTTTAGCCTTTAGACTTTCTCTTGTTTTTAGGTGCGGCGGGCGTGTGCTGCGCATGGTGCTGCAGCCATTGCTCGATCGGTTCATCTCTTACCAGGAACCGAAATCCCTGTTTGGTATCTGCGTCCGTTGTCCGTTGCACATCGAGGTCCCCGAACGGCGCCGTGTGCGGCACGGACTTGGTTCCACCTTCTTCGACGGTAATGAAGTGGAGCTGATCGTCTACGCGCCAGTAGTCCGCCACCGTATATATCGTCCCGTCGTTGAACACCAGCTGCGGGTGGCTCGCTGACTCGCTGGGCAGGAAAAAGTAGGTTGGCGAGAATGGGACGATCGATTCGTAGGCTTGATAGGGCGTGGTGAAGTCCGGGACGAAGTAGCGATACGGATCGAAGTAGTAGTGGTATCGATGGAATATTCCCGGATGCGATCTAAACCGGGGCCCGACAAAAACCACTCTTCCCCTTGGTCGCGGCAAATGCTGCGTTTGCGGAAAGGCCGCACCGCTCGAAACGAGCAGTCCGAAAAGCGCGAAACAAATCATGCGACGCATGCGTCACCCCTCACGATCAGGCCAAGAAATAGATTACGGCCCTGCGTTATTAGAAGCAACTATCGACGGGACGTAGGTGCTCGGGACGAGCCTGCGTTCTAGCCATTTCTAAGCGTAGCTAAGTGGAAACAGGGACCGCAGTTCGGCTAGCGCCGCTTCTATTCTATCATCGGCAAATGCGGCACGACTAAGCTTTGGCTTCCACTCTGTGTTGCTGCCGATCACGTTCTTTACCGCACTCACGGTTATTTGAGCACTACACTGCTTCAGATCGAGAACAGCGAAGTCGACCGTAGCGAGAAGTTCAAGTTCTTCGTTTTTTCGGTAACGAAAGGTTTCGACTACCCATTCGACTGCGCGACAAACAGGATATCGCGACAAGTACGGCGCAATGCTGTCCATTTTGTCACCGGGCAGCAGTGCATCTCTTCCACTCGCGCGTTTTACGTATCCATTTCGCAGCGCGATCGCCTCAGGACCCTTATATCGAGCCCAGGGACTATAGGGTCCCGCCGGCTTCTTTAAGAAATGCTCATGTACCTCTTCTTCAGCGCGACGATGCGAGAAGTAAGCAAACTTGTTGTATCTAAACCGGCCGAGGGGAAACTCGGGTTCCGACAAAAGGCGGGTTAGTTCGGCAATGAGGATTGCTTCGATGAATTCGCCGCTAGTGCGATGGTGTGTCGAGCTATCATTCTGTTTCGCCGCATCACCGCTCTTTACGGCCATGTTGGTGCATGGGGCTTTTTCGGACGGATCCTTCTGAAGGATTTTTCTGATCGTGCCAAGCAACTCAGACTTCGAGCGTTTCAGAGCGTCCTCGTCCTCCGAACTCAAAGTGACCTGCTGATCGACATAACGGCTGATTTCTTCTTCCGTGATCTCCGGCTCCTTTTCTGACGCACGCAAGCTCGCCGCGACCAAAGCCTCGAGAGCTTCGTCATGAGCCTTTGTGTTTTCGGGAGTCATTAATATGCGGTCCTTTCCGTTTCTTTGATATACGATTTGAACTTTATAACAATCTGAGTGCGAGCGCTCTTGACGCTCGCCGGAGTGGCTTGGACTCCTTCGTTGCGGAGTTCGGCGGCCATTTCGGCATCTGTGGCGCTGCCAAAGTGAGTTAACATACACTCGGCTACTTTCCGTTGGAGCCGAGGTAATGTGCCAATCCAAAGCCGGAAACGGCGAATGATCTCATTCGTTCGAGCTTCGTCGGCTGCCGTCCGCCACAGATCGCTGATTTCCGGCGCGCGAACCAGTTTCTGAGTGACTTCGACCGCGACGTCGTCGTCAGACAAGCCGTCATGGCCAAGCTCGACCTCGGTGACCGGCAGCATTGTATGGTCATCCTCTCCCGCGCGCCGCTTTTTCCGCGTCTTTTTCCTCAAAATATCAATCGCTTTTCGGCGAGCGATGGTAAAAAGCAGCGTCGATAGAGCACCGGTTGAATAAAACTTTCCTTCGGCCGCATATCGAGCTAGCGCGCAAAAAGTCTCACTTACGGCGGTGGCGATTTCATCGCCATCCAGAGTTGGCGCAACGCGTTCTCGAATGTATGCCGCCAAAGATCTACTGAAGCGCTGATGCGCTCGCTCAATCGCATTTTCTTGGCAGCGACGTGATCCCTTCAAGCCAGCACTGATTGCCTGATCCTCACGGAGCAGGCCCGGGTCAGTGCGAGCGTGTAAATCGCTCATGCGTCGAGTTACTCGCGAATCGAGGAGGATTGGCTCAAAAAATTTGCTCACAGTTTCTTGGACCGATCTGTTCCGGATCGCGAGTCACTCGGGAAAGCGCCAACACGGGCGCTGCAACCCAAAAAAACTATGAGCGAATCAACCACAGATCCAAGTCAACAAAAGCGTTCAAACGCAGTCGCTGGGAAACATATCCCCGCAGCAAAATGGGCCGCAACTGTTAATGATGAAACGATTCCACTGCCCCAACAGGTCGTGCACGTCGGGATCATCAAAACACAGGCGATAGTTCCACCAAGTCACGTGCTTGTGCGTGATCACGATTCTCCCAACGACGTCGTTCTTCAAGACGATGAAACGGTGGATTTGAGCGAAGGAAATACGTTCTACACGCTGGCCTCATGTGACGTGCAGCGCCACGGGAAGTGCGAAGCACCAGCGAAGCTCACCTACTTCGTCAACGACCGGCCCGAGGTAACGTTGAACCCTAGTCAGACCGGCCAAACGATCCGCGACCTCTTCGGTTTATCGAAAAATGTAACACTCATTCGTGACTATGAATCATCGCATGACGAGCCGGTCGAACCGAGTGATCGCGCTCCCTTTAATAAAGGGCCAGTGTTCATCACGCGACGCGAGCACATTGGGCTCGTGATCACGGTCAATCATAAGAAGTTCACTGAAGCCGACGGCGTGAAGCACCGCATGAGCGGGCGGCAAATCGCCGTCCTCGTAAGCGACAATCCCGACAACACAGAGGTCTTTCGACTCGGGAAAGGCGAACCGGAAAGTGTGTCCCTCAACAAGGAGATTCGGGTTGAGAATCGCGACGAGTTTCGAGTTATTCGCAATAACGTAGCGGGTGGGTTTGAACCTTCGCGCATTGAGCGTGAGCTGAAACGCCTTCGGGAGGGAGGTGCGCGGGCTGATTTCATTCAGCAACCATTCGCGGCGGTGATCTATCGCGATGTCCCCGCGCGTCCGGGATACCGTCACCTCGCGATTACGGACGTGCTCGTCGCGGTTCCGGGAGGCTATCCCGGGCAGCCACTCGACGGCGCGCACCTTCCGGAGGGATCACCGCTTCTCGGCCGTGTTGCAGGCTCGCCGCAGGGGGTGGTGACTGCGGAAGGTAGAAGGTGGCAGCTTGTCAGTTATCACCCGCATCAAGGTGGCGGTGCCGCAGCGTGGAACAAAGACAAGCACGGACTGCACACGTATTTTGATGAAATCCTTTGCTGGATTCATCGCGCCAATAACTAAAAATGTCTTCGGAAGGCACTACCCTAAGCAAAAGATGTCTTTTGCGGATCACCGCCGCCGACCGACAAAGACTCGAGAGCTTGGTTTTCAAACGCTATCCCGAGAAGGAATGGGGGTCGTTCTTTCTTTTTGGCTACCGAATTACTCGATGGGGGCTCCACATCAGTTTTGTCGAAACTCTCTGTCCACATTCGGGTGATCTCGATGAGCACAGCGGTATCGTGGAGTTCAACGCGCGCTATATCCTGCGCGCACAGCTTCAAGCGGAGGCGACGGCGTTGGCTGTAGGCGTGATTCATTCACATCCGCAGAACAGCGGCACCGGAGCGAGCATGCTCGACAACGACATGGACAGTTATTTTGCGCGCGAGTTCCACAACTATACTCCCGGTCGTCCTTATGTGAGCGTTCGCGTCGCATTGAGCTCGACCGGCGCATTCACGTTCAGCGGTGAGGCGTGGGTCGCAAATGAAACTATGCCGATCACAAATTGGCTCACGATTGGAGAACAACTGGAGCGCCATGCTGCGGAATCGATATTGTTTGGTTATCGGAATTTTGAAGACCGCGACGAACCGCGAGCGCGCTTAACAGAATTGCTCGGTGAAAGTGCAGGTATTAGACTGCGCAATGCGACGGTCGGTGTTGTCGGGTGCAGCGGATTAGGATCGCCGGCTGTTCATGTGCTAGTCCGAGCCGGGGTCAGCCGCTTTGTCCTTGTTGATCCCGAATTATTTGCTTCGTCAAATCTCGAGCGACTGCATGGCAGCACGTGGCGCGATCTTTCATCCACGCCGGCAAAGGTCAGCATCCTCCGCCGGCTGATCTTAGAGATTGAGCCGAACGCTGACGTGATCATGATCCGCGGAAACGTCTTAGACGAAGCCGTGCTGGACGCGCTCTTAACATGCGACTTGGTTCTCGGCTGCACGGATACTCAACACAGCCGGGCGGCACTTGGGGATTTCGCCAGCCATTACCTCCTACCATGCCTCGATGCCGCTGTATTGATGCGAGCGCAGAACGGAAAACTCTCGGAGCAAGTTGGAGAGATCGCGAGGTACTCCCCCGATGAGCCGTGTCCGTGGTGCCTCGGCAAGATCAACCAAAGGACGCTCGCGTACGAGTTGATGAGTGACGAAGAACGAACTCGGCGTGGTGATGCGGCGGCCCATGCAGTTAGACGTGGTATCGACGGTCAGCAGTATTGGGGCGACGCGCCGCCTATGGAGTTGACGGTGGGATATATGACGACCGTCGTCGGAGGCATGCAGGCTGGCTATGCCGAAGCATGGCTCACAGGCTCAGGATCAGCACCGCATCAGCGATTTCAATTTGATCTGGGCATGCCGTTACTTGGGGTGGTGCCAGATGAAAAGCGTCGCCGGTCCGAATGCTCATGCAATTACACCAAAGGCTGGGCCGACCAAGGACGCTGTGAACGAAGTGTAACTAAGCCCGACCACTGGGGCACATTCAAAACTGCAGACGCTTCGGGACTAGACTTGCCTCGCGTAGCGATCGGTATCGATGCGCCTTCGCAAACATTGGGCTTTTTGCCAGCTATCCGGCAAGCTTTTGAACGTGTGCGACAGTTCCTGCGGTCGCGATGATCCAAGGCGTAACGCACAGGATCTTGTCAGACTTCTGGAGATTATGCTTCGCGCAGAGCAATCGAACATTCGCCGCCGTCAAACTGCTGCCGCCTTTCGAGAACGGAATGTCGTGATCGAAGTGCAAATTCTTCGTTGAACTGCACTGCACGCATCGCCCGCCGTCACGGCGCCAAACTTCAACCTTCACTGCAGTTGGGATTAATCGGTTGTGCGGCAGCTCGACGATGCGGCCGAATGACTTCTTCTCGACTGGATTCAGCGAAAATTTAAATACGTTTCGTTTTTCGTCGGAGACGATGTTCGCGTCGATTAACTCAAAGAAACCTTTGTAACTCCAAATCCCGCGCGAGATTTTCTCGTACACTTTGATCAACTCCGGCTTCTCGCGGAGGCCGCTCTTGAAGTCCATTGCAGCGCGAAAGAATTTGCCGTTCTCAGTCCACGAGCCTCTTGGCGTTGTTAGCGGTTGATCGATGTCTTTCGGATTCGGGCCCCCGCGTCGCTGCGGTTCATCGTGGCCTTCGTAGGTCAGCATTCCAGTCACTTGATCGAGCGCGTCCGCGTAGGGCGCGCCTTCCCGCAACGACATCAAGAAGACCGAATACTTTTTCCCGACGCCGTAGTTCATTCCCTTCTGCAGCGCCGCCTTCTCCTCCGTAACAAGATCGTGATAACTGATGATGTCGTCGACTTCCACGCGGGGGAGTCAACCAGACTTCCACTAGCTTATCCAGTTTTCTGCGGGGCCTCACGGCGTGGGCGGAGGAGGAGGAGCGGGCGGTTGGCCTTGCGAGCCTGTATCCACGATCCGGCGAGCGTTCCAAACCAAATACTGAAAAGCTGCCGTAACGGCATGCGGCGCAACGGCCGGGCTTTCAAATTCCGAAACGCTGAAATCGGATCGGGATACGAGATGGCAGCGCGAGCCGGGGTCAGAACGCTACCTTTTGTCCCGATAATGCGCTGATTTCTCGCGAACAGCAGCGGGACGTTTCGAATCTCGCTTCGCCGGATACACAAACTTCGATTTGGCAGTCGATCCTTCGGATCTCGGATCAAGAACTCGCGCTTTCTTCACATCGAAGTAATCGAGCACGTCATCGCCCCGATCGAATCTCTCCTCGAGACTCTTTGCTGTCGTAACCTCAGCCTGCGATTTTTTCATACGTGTCGATTTCGCCTGAAGTGGATTTCCTCACACTAATAATCCGAATAACGGCTCCGCGATAGGTGATAATCGCCGACCATTGCTCAGATCCAATCGTGCCGATGACCATATATCGTTTCTCAGAAGCATCTTTGGCACCGAGCAAAACGTGTCTCGACTTCCAGAGATTCTGCGCTCCAACAAAATCAATGCCGTGCTTGGCTCTGTTGCTCTCGCTCTTCCGGGGGTCGAACTCGAAATCCACGAATGCGTTGATAATGCGGCTACAGCGTTACCGCAATCCGCAACCCGGATCCGGGATTCGCAATGACAAGGTGGATCGTCAGGGCGACGGAGCACTCCCGGGCGGTGGAAGCGATTTCGACAAAGCGCGCTTCGCCGCGACATTATGGGCACGCATGGAGGTCCATCAGCTCAGATACTTTGTGGCGGTGGCGGATCCACCTTCGTCCCGCAAGCGCGGGACTACGGCGCGACGAGAATCGAGAAGTGGATAGAAGATTGTAGGACGATGGAAATTCACCAACTCAGGTACTTCGTAGCAGTTGCCGAGGAGAGCAGCTTTTCGCAGGCGGCGGCACGGGAGCATGTCTCGCAGCCGTCGTTGAGCCAGCAGATCCACAAGCTGGAGGAGGAGCTGAACCAACAGTTGTTCGATCGGCTGCCGCGGTCGGTGGTGCTCACGGAGGCGGGGCGATCTCTGTTGCCCTTCGCGCGGCAGATCCTGACGATGATCGCTGATGCTCGGCGCGCGGTGACGGCGCTCGAAGCCGAGGTGGCGGGCCGGCTCTCGGTGGGCGCGATCCCGTCGATCGCGCTTTATATTCTGCCGCGGTTGATCGGACGATTTCAGCACGCGTATCCGAAAGTGACTTTCGAGTTGTTCGAGGACACAACGGAGAAGCTGGCCCGACGGCTCGAGGACGGGACGCTCGATCTTGTGATCGCGTCCGGCTCGGATGAGATCGCGAACCTGGCGCGGCATTCGCTCGGCCGGGAAGCGCTCCTCCTTCTCGTGCCGGAGAAGCATCGGCTCGCGCGCCGGAAAAGCATCAGGTGGAGCGATCTCGCGGACGAGAAGTTTCTCCTTCTCCATGATGAGCATTCGCTTTCGATCCACGTGCGCCAGCTGCTCGCGGCGAACCATCTGAAACCGGAGCTCGTCCTGCGGGGCGCGCAGCTGGTGACGATCGCGCGCATGGTGGCGGCCGGGCTAGGCGTGACGGTGATACCGGAGATGATGGCTGAGACGGAGTTTGTGAAAGGATGCGTGGCCGTGCCGTTCGCCAGGCCGGTCCCGACGCGAGAACTGACGTTGCTGCGCAATCCGCTCCGGGCGGAAAGCAAGGCGGCCGCGGCGTTCCGTGAGGAGGCCGCGGCCGCGTTTGACGTGCAACCTTCGCCGATCCGTAAGATCAGCGAAGACTGACTTTCACTGTTACAGGCTCAACCTCATGGCATGAGCCAGAGAGAGGATGGACCACGTGGAGGTGAGAACGATCACTGCGAAAAGAACAAACTCGGCGGCGACACTCGGCCGCTCGCGTTGCGCGAAGCGCTCGCTCAAAAAGCGAAAGGCGCGGAGGCGCATGGAGGTGTTCGAATAAGGCAGCTGACCGTTGCTGTCTGTGCTGCTTAAGGGTGTTATTTGCATGCTTAACAATCCAGCAGGCCACGGGCGCTTTTTAATACTTAATGCCTCTGGCTGCGATAGGCGGCGCCTATGGGGGTGCCGGGATGCGCCTGCCAAGCCGTAGCCTTGGCGAAGGCTGGGGATGAGGGTCGGCGGCACGTGTTCTGTGAAATGCAGATCGGATCGCAGCCGGCTACTGAGCGCGGCGACAGAGCGCCGCGGCTACAGCGCGATTAGCTTCCGTCTTTCCAGTGACGCTTGCCTTTCAACGCCTTCTGATATTCGTCCCGGCTGAGAATGTTTTCGTCGAGTTGCATGTCGGTGCGGCAGAAGGTTTCGAAGAAATTCTTCACCTTTTGCGCGTCGTTCATCACTTCGTCGGTGAGATAATTGGCATCGACGTTGATGCAGATGGCCCCGACGACGCCGTATTCTTTCCGGATGATCGGGACCGTGGTGCACTTGAACTTTCGGGCGCCGATGTTCAGCTCGTAATTGAGCTTATCTTCGTGCGCGATCTGGCGCTTCTTCAGGTCGATCACCAGGTTCGTGGTGCCATCGCGCAGGTTCCGGCCGGTGACATTGTTCTCCAGCACGACGAGCGAGTGCGACGGGTTCGACAAATCGTGGAGCAGGACCTCGATCCCGAGATTCGGGAATGATTTGCCGATAAGCCGGGTGATCCGGACGAAGTTCTCCAGGTATTCGCTCGTGTCGTCGGCGATCTTTTTGCCCTCATACTTGTCGAACAATCGCGCGTAAACCTTTTGCTCCGCCGGCTCGAGCTGAGTGCGGACGTTGTTCTGTTCGCCGATGAAGATGAGCTGGCGCGCGGCGGTCGGGTCGTGGTTGCGCAGGAAGTAATGCATCCCGAGCCGGAAATTGTTCAGGTTAAACTCGGGGAAATTGTCGCGGTTGACGGTGTAAGGATAAAAGTCGTACTCCTCGAGGCGGCGCCCGAATTTCCGGCGCTCCTTGTACTTGCCCCAGGCGTAACCGGCCGCGAGGAGAATGACTGACGCGATGACGGACGCGACGACGTTCAGGAAGATATCGGAGCCGAACGTGCTCATCGCGAAGCCTGAATAGCAGGAATTCCTGCACGATGCGAGATGGGAGATGCGGGCGGCGTTGAGGCGGGAGACGATGCTGCGAGGGCGATAGACGATTGCGGATGGCCGGACCAGAGATCAGAGGGCGGATATCGGAGGTCAGCGACAGCGAAATATAAGCATTGACTCGACGCGGCGGCGCCACCCAGACTCCGCGGGCTAACAAATAACTAATCGGCGGGCGGCGCCCATGTCGCTCGGCCCGACCAGGGCCCCCGTATTCCGGACGAGCTTCTTCTAACCATCAAAATAGAAAGCTCCAATCCATGAAACCGTTCCGTTCAATCATCGCCGTTGCTCTCCTCGCCGCGTTGCCGGCAGTTGGCTACGCCCAAACCTCGGCGAAAACTTCGCCGTCACCGGTCACCACGAAATCTTCGCCGGCAACTACGAAGTCGACGAGCACCACCACAACGACGACCGCTAGTTCTCCCGCTACCACTACCACGACAACATCGAGTCCCGCGGCGAAGACCTCGGCCGGGCGCACCGATGTTTATCATGTCCATTTCACTCATGCGGCACCGGGCAAGGCGGCCGCGTTGGCTGATGCGTTGAAAACACCGGACCCGAATGCGCCGATGCCCGGCCATTCGATCATGTTCCGGCATCAGGAGGGAGATTCGTGGGATTACTGCGTGGTCGAGCACCTCGGCACCAAGGCGACCGTGCAGATCGCGCCCACCATGCCGGCAGCGTCTGCAGCCACGCGCGACGCGAGCGACTCGCACACCGACACTTTTGTGAGCGGTCCCGCGTGGGCGGATTTCGCGAAAGCGATGGGCATCAACGAAGGCGCTGGGAAATCGGCGATCTATATCGTGTCGGTTTACCGGGCGACTCCGGGACATCGGGAACAACTCGACACCGCGATCAGCACGGTGGCGCCGGGCGACCCGGCCGCAGGAACTGTGGTGATGCAGCATCTCGAAGGCGCGGCCTGGACCTTCTTCGGGATCGCGCGTTATGCGACCTGGGAAGATTTCGTGAAGAGCGAAACGAGCTCGCTCGCGGACCAGGCGAAGAACACCGGCGGTTGGGCGGCGTTCCGCGAGCATTGCTCGTATCACACCGATACGCTGGCGGATCGGCTTATGCCGTAAGGGGAAAAAGCTGAAAAACTGAAACGCTGGAAAGCTGAAATAGCCAAGCATTACAAAGCCGCGGAGGCGCATGATGTTTCTCCGCGGCTTTTGCTTTTGGCATGCGCTGTAGCCGCGGCGCTCTGTCGCCGCGTCTGAATTGCGATGTCCGACGCCGAACGCGGCGACTGAGCGCCGCGACTACAGCTCCAACCTTTGTTTCAGTATTTCAGCTTTTCAGATTTTCAGCGTTTTGGCCGAGGCCTAAGGTCTCGGCATGAAGTCGCTTGGGATCGTGGGCGGGATCGGGCCGGAATCGACGATCGAATATTACCGGTTCATTCTCGAAGGCTGTCGCAAGCGAATGACGGAGACGCCGACGCCGGAGCAACTCCGCGCGGGCGCGCAGAGCGTGCCGCACATCATCATCGATAGCATCGATGTGAACCGCGGGATCGCGATGCTGGATGCGAACGATCTGGCGGCGTTGGCGGATTATGTGTCCGAGTCGGTCGAGCGATTGACGCGGGCCGGCGCGGAGATCGCGCTCATCGCGGCGAATACGCCGCACATCGTGTTTGAGGAAGTGGAGCGGCGCGCGACGATCCCGATGATCAGCCTGGTCCAGGCGACGTGCGAACGCGCGGTGGCGCTCGGGTTGAACAAGCTGGGGTTGCTTGGGACTGGGTTCACGATGCGCGGGAAATTTTATCCGGAAGTGTTTGCGCGTGCCGGGATCGAGCTGGTGACGCCGAACGATGAAGAGAAGGATTTCATTCACCGCGCTTACATCGGCGAGCTGCTCAAGAATGTGTTACTGCCGGAAACGCGCGAACGGATCCTTGCCATCATCAATCGGATGCGCAGCGAGGACGCGATCGAAGCGGTGATTCTTGCCGGAACAGAGTTACCGCTGCTTCTTCGCGGCGCAGAACAAGAAGGATTGCCGTTTCTGGACACGACTCTGATCCACGTCGACGCGGCGATAAATGCAATTCTGAAGTGACAAGTGACGTGATCTTCGTTCCCAAGTTCAACTTGGGAACGAGGGGGTTGAAATGCGCGATTCACAGACTGAGTCCTTTTCGGCATAATGCCGGCCAGGATTGGATGAAGGCGTGGTGGTTGATTCCTTTGGTGTTCCTGACCGGCGCGATCGCGAGCCGGGCCCAGACACTTGATGCCAACCAGCCGTATGCAGCGGTAGCTATTGCCGCGCTCGATAGCGCGACAAACACAGAGTGGGACACATGGGGTTACGTAGGACCGGGGCCAGGCCGGCAGCTGATCGTGCACGTCGAGCTAATTGGCGGGAAGGGAACAGTCTTTGCCGCGGCCTTTAACCGTGCCAGTGGGAAACTGGTCTCCGGCTGCGTGCCGCAATATGCGGAGCTTGGCGCCAGCGATTCTGCGATCCTGCCTAAGGCGCCGGTCCGGTGGAACTGGGAAAAGGACGAAGGCACAACCGATATCGCGGTCGTCATCCTTTCCCCGGGCGCAAGTGAAGCCGGCGAGCTGAAACAACTTTTCAACGCGATCGGTGGAGCGAAGGAGGAACCACTCCTCGTTCTCCAGACAAACAAAGTCCGGGAATTGATTGGCCGGATCAGTCAGGCCGCCGGCGCGACGGCGACTCCTCGCGGCTTGCTCAACGCCCTCGGCGGAGACGTAGCTGGAACATTTCGATCCGTCCTCTCGAACCCGCCCGGGATGAGCCCTTCGGCCTCGAGCCGCAGCTCGAGCTGGCGTCAGCAAGCCCGCACCGTCAATTTCTCAGTGTCACATCCCGCCTCACTCTCCTTCTCCGACGCCGAGTGGGAATCGTCCCGGCATAAGGAGCGCCCATGATGCGCTACTCAGCTTATGTGACGAGATGGAGTTAGACGGGAGGGTTACAACAGAAGTTAGCCAAGAAAGCGAAGTTATAGGGCGATCCCGCGCCGGCGGGATTGCCGAATTGAAGCATCTTAAAATGCCCGCCGTCCTATTTGGCAGTCTGAATGGCCGCCACCGCGTCCTTGATGTTTCTTTTGGCAATATCGTCCGACTCAACATCAGCAGCGCGTATCAGCGCCGGGAGATACGGTTTCGCCGAGGCGCCATATTTCCCAATTGCCCGGGCAAATGCGGACCTGTGTGGAGCATCGCTCGCCGTATTGAATTGATTTACAAAGAGAGGAAGCAGCTCTGCTGGCGGAGCCTTGGAATCCTTAATAACCTGGGCCAAAGCAACTGCACCGTTGGGGGTGCCGGCTACGCGCACTAGCAAAGCTTTCGCGGCCGGAGTGGGCGTTCCGTCGATAGTCAGCGCCTCAAGGACGGCTGTTCTAAAAACAGAAATTGGACGCTCTGATTCATACCGAGCTACCAGGTTATTCTGGATAGCGGGCGTCACTTCGAAGATCAAAGCGTAAGCAGCGAGCGCGTTTTTTCTCGTCTCCTCGTCGGCGTCATTCAAAGTCGCAACGAGATCCTCTTGCAGTTGAGGGTAGCTGCGTAAGTCCGTTTGATTTTCGGGTGGCTCACGAAATTTCGGCGATGTGGCAAGAGATATCATGGCTAGGGTGGCCGCCGCAGTAGCACGAACGCTTTGATCAGGATCTCGCAATGCCTTGGAAAGAAGGGGGAGGACGTTATTTGCCTTGGTTTCCAAATGAGCGGCTCGCAAGTCTTTTAACGCCGCCAATCGGACCTTCGGATCCAAATTTGCTAGTTGCTGCTGAAAGTGCTCGAGCTGTTCGGGTGTTAGTGCACCAAAGGCGCGGCCCGCAACGATCAACGCCAAACTGGCCAAGACTAATAGTTTCTTCATGTGTAACGACCGCCATAGGTGGAAGAGAAGTCCCTGGTATGACCAACAAACCGGAGGGCTCCAATAGAAGTTAGCCAAGGAAGCGAAGTCGAACGCTGGTGAAACCGGCTTCATAATGACCTAACTAAGGGTTACCTACGATTCACGGATTTACCGTATTGCGAGTCTTTTTATCTCGTGCTTTTGCCTCGCGAGGCCGTGTTCCCTATGTGAGCCAAAGTCGCGATGAATAATCCCATGAAAATCAAGCCAGCTATAGCTTCCAATGCCGCGTAAGGTCGACTGGCCGGCGTAGGCCGAAAGTCACCGTATCCGACGGTGGTCCAAGTGATAATAGAGAAATAAAGAGCGGACCATGATAGATCAAACTTCTCACAGTCAGGACCAATTAGCCCCGTGTGCTTATAGATAATTGCGAAGCCTGTGAGCAAGCTGGCAAGAAGGGGCAGGGAAACTGTAAGGAACAGACCTGCATGGGCGAATGGCGTCTTCTCGGAGTTCAGTATCATCAAACACGTGAGGATATAGCCGCCAAAAATGACGACGAGGAAAACGGCTGCAATCGGAGGAGGCAAAACCTCCCTCTCTTGAAAAAGCGTCATTAGCTGCAGAGCAAGGGCGACGACGGCGGACTGGGCAATTGTCAGGGTAGCTCGACCCGAAGGAGTCATTTAATTCTTTCTTTCGATCGCTTACTAGCTCGGACCTTCTCTTGTGAGGAGCGCTTGCAGCTCGTTGTAATTCCACACCTGTGCGCGGAGTTGCGGAGTGGAGAATTGAGGGCTTTGGGGTGCCATTGGGGTGAAAAGGGGTTTGGAGCTGGTCGCGTTTTATCGTTTCGCTAGAAACTGACAAGACATTTTTTCGACACGCAAAGGACCTATAAAAACTGAAGCGCCGGAGGATTTTTCCTCGAGCGCTCGTTCCCTCAGGCCTTCATCCCGGTCCGACTGCCACAGGGGGAGGAGGCGGAGGGGGTCGAAGTCTATCGATATATGACGAGACCTTCTTGGCAATTCGCGAGGGCGCCCCGATGATCCGCGCTCGCAAGCTCGGGCCAAGTCGGGCCGCAACCGCTTCGACAATCTCGGAATGCGCTTCAATCGTATCCAGCTCGGGATTGTTGTTCGTGACCCACCATTGGACTCGCATAACGTCCTGCGGCGTTAACTGCTTGCTTAGTCTCTGCGTTCGGCTGCGAATACTAAACAGCGATCGGAACCAGTGGCGAGGCCCCCACCGCGGACCGAAGTGGTACACTGCGTAGTACATGATTTTCGCTTTAAGGATCGGCACGTCGCTACAGCGCATCCCGTTATAAAACATGCGGTGAACGAGTTTCCACGGTTCGGATTTTTCGTCGCACGCGACGTCATGAAAAACGGAAGCGTTTCGATATAGGCCTTCGAGAGGACCGCCGATCACAGTCCAAAACGCTCGCGGGATTGATGCGCCATCCACCACTGAGTTCTCCGGCGCAAGCCAAGTGTGATGTTGAAGCGTATCTGTAAATGAAATGGGTTCCAGAATGCGCATCCGGCGACCATCAGGAAGCCATTCCGTTTTCGGCGAGCCGCTATACGTGCCCCAGGGGTTCGGCGTCACAAAGCTGTTTGTATCAACCGCGTGGTCGGCGAAGCAAGCGTTCAGTTAGGTTTGCCCTAAGCCGAGGTCCCGGCGCCGCGCCAGCGCTTGGACCGCGTCGCCGGACTTGGCTGAACAATCAATGTGCCGCCATTACGGTATCTTTGGTGCCGCGGGCGTACCCGGACATTCTTGCCTCCGGTCAGGGACTGAGCCCGCTGAAGGGCCTCGTTGCTAACTCACTTGGGAGAGCGAATTGGCGAGCCAGCCTTTGATCTTGTCGGAGTTCTTCTTGTCGAAGGCGTAGGTCAGTTTACCCAGGGGATGACGAACAACCATCCGGAGACGTTTCCGGTTCAAGTCGGGAATGCATTGCTGCAAGGCGGGGCGATTGACGTAGAAAGCCGCCGCGAGATTCCGTTGCACGCAAAAGACGGCGTCGCTCATCAGGCGCATCCGGCAGCGGCGCGACGAAGCTTCGGCGATGTCGGGTGATTCTTTCAGCTTCGCTTTGAACAGGTTTTTGCAGAGCGCGGTCGCTTCTTTCACGGTCTCGTGGGCCATGGCGCTCATCGCTTCCTTGAGATGGCCGAGCCGGCGGTATTGCTGGAAGAAAACAGCGGCGGCCACTGCGGGCCAGATAAGAGTGTGCGGGTTGATGTGAGCCGCGGCGGCGCCGCCGGCGCTTACGTTGAGCATCGTTATGCCGAGGTTCCAGACAAAGAGGAGCGCGGCGACGAATGCTTCGGCGAGGAGACAATGGAGCGATGGTTTGCGCAAGGCGTTGATGCCGGTGCCGAGCATGATAAGGCCGAAGAGGAACAAGCCGGCGTTGAGCGGATTGACTCGAATGGCAAAAAAGCCCATCAGGAGATTAAAGACGCCCCAGACGATTCCGAGAAGGGCGGCATTCCGGATTTTCTTGCGGGCACAAATGACGAGGAGCGACTGGTTTTCGTTCAGGGCGAAGAAGGGATCAGTTTGCATGGGAGCAAATTTCAGCACGTCACATGCCCCTCGGGATACGTCAAAGAGCGTAGTCGCGAAAGACGTCGCCGGAGTTTCCGTCGAATTAGCTGCGCTGACGACAACTGAGAGATACCCCCGAGAAGCGTGGAATTGCACCGAGTCATCCCTCTGGTTAAATCCGACTTGTCGTGTGATGGCCATCGACGCAGTCGGAATTATGGATCTTCCCAACCTCCGTCTCGCGCCTCGCGTCGCATTTGTTCGAGTTTGTCCGTGACAAGAGGTTCAAGCGGGGCCGCGGGCTTTGACAGATGCGGCTGGAACCAATGACAAAGGCCCTGATATGACATTAGTCGGCCGAGTTCACGGAGACGACTGTCTAGCGGTTCGCCGTACACCGCGAGGTGACGAACAATGAGATCCGTTATTGGATGGTCGCTATGCCTCCCGTTCACCAGATACCAATCTTTGGCTGCCAAGTGATGCTCTTCAACTTGTCTCGTGTAAGGCTTAAGGGAGGCACGTCGCCGGCGATGTCATTCTTTGAAGCTGGCAAATAATAATTGCCTTTGGCGGTTTAACTGGGCGTCAATCGACTTCGCGTATTCTGCGGAGGATCCAGAAGAGATACTCAGGTCGTTTAAACTGCCCATCCCTCCAAACAGCAGGCGATTTAGATACGCTGCCTGTTTTTCGCTGAGCGGCGTATCCTGATTATCAATCATTTCAGCGATTGCGGTAAGCGTCGACCACCAGGCCAGCGCTTGAGGCTCAAACGATGTAGGCTCTCGTTCGACATACGCTGTGCCATTCCAATGTTTAGCACCTGGCGATGCTCGGATCGTGAGAGGCTTTAGGATTTCGGCTGTTTCTCTCAGACGCTGTGTAAATGCCGGTTTGTTCATGAAGAGAGGAACAGGCGAATGCGTGGAGTCACCCCTCCTCGTTAAAATCCCACTTGTCGTGAGTGACGACGATGTCCGCAATCTCATCCTCGGAAAACGGAATCTCCTTCATGCCTTTGACCCTGGTGAGATATCCGCCAACGATCACCACTTGATCGAAACGCCTGCCATCTTTCAAAATGACCGACGCGATCTGATATTCCATGCCGGTCTCGGGCTGTGCGACTAACTTAGGCGCCCACTTGGCGGATAGCGCGAGCATCAGACGATTGAGGTACCGCTTCAAAAATCAATCATCCAGGCAACTTAGACACTGCTCATGCCATATTCCAGGTATTCCCTGTAGTTCGTAAAGAGGTTCGCCGCCGTGGTAAAAGGTCACCTTAGTCACTTCCGTAATGTGATTCCCATACGCGACCTGTTCTGGCTGAAGCCTGTGGTGATACTTCCAATTCTGTAGAAAAGCCTCGAGCCGTTGCCGATCCACAACACGAACTTTGGTGCCAGTAGGAAATTGTTCTTTGTACAAAGGCATGAGAAAAACTAGCGAGTTGGAACAAAAGCGTTCGGGACGGTAGGCTGACGTAGCTGAAATTGCAACGCTTCGCCGCTTGTTCTGGCGCCGTTCGCTGGAATATCGAGGAGCGATTTATTGACTCGAAACGTCGTGGAAAAGGCGCCTTTCCCAGCTTCTATTTCTAGCTTCGTTTCAACGGCAGTAGCGGTTAAACCGGAGACTTCACTTGGCAAAGTTACATACGTTCCCGCTCTTAAGACGCCCTGTTCTGTGATGGCGGTCACTCCCTCGGCGCTAATGAAGTGAGTTACCGTGGCTAGTCGCAATTAATTACACAGGAACGACCAACCGCAGCGATCGTATCCGTAGCTGTATTGCTTGATCAGCGCGTTCGTGTTCGCGTTCCTGAGCGGCGCACTAGTGAGCTGGTCTGCGTTGTCATAACCCAGGTCGCGACTTGTGGGATTTGTTAGAACACTTTGCCTTGTAGGTGTATGTGGTCGTGCCGGTGCCATCCACCATCGTCCGAACGCGATTGTAATTAGGATCGTAGGTATAGGAAACGGATGGCGTGGGGGGATTCAGCGCTTGCCCAGTGAGATTGGTGTAAGTGACCTGCTGGATATTGTCGTCAGCGAAATATGTGTAGTTGGTTCGCTGGCTCTTGGCGTCAGTTGATGATTTAAGCCGGCTGGTCGCGCCAGCGATGTTCGGCGCCGTCTGGCCTTCGTAGAGATAATCAATTGTCGTGCCGTCCTGAAGCACCTTTTGGTAAACGCGGCTTTGAATATCCCGATTGAACACGGTCGTCTGGTTTTCGGATCGGTAATGCTCGTTAATGCCCCACAGGTGCAATACCCGTATCGAGTGGTTCGGTTCGCCGGATCGGTGATCGAATCCATCTGTCGGTTGGCGTTGTAATGCCGGTAGGTCCAGAGTCCCCGTCGGTCCCGGCTACCGGTCACATCGAGGGTCATCGCGCCGCTGACGTTATCGGTGTATTGGAATTGTTCGAAGGTGGTGTCTGGGTATGTGACCTTGATCTTGCGGTCGAGATTGTCGTAATCGACTTGCGCAACAGCTCGTTATTCGTCCCCCGCGTTTGCCGGATTTCGAGGAGGTTGATATTATTCGTGTCGTAGACATAACTCATCACCCGGCCCATTGCGTCAGTCGTCTTAGTCGTAAGGCCAAGGCTGTTGTATTCGAACTGGGATAATTGCGTGGTGCCTTCTGCTAAGACGCGCGCCACTTGTGAGGGATTCGCGCTCGGGCCGGCGTGCAGGTAGTCCAGCTGACCGGCATATGTGAACCAAACGCGGTTTTCGAGAGGCTGCTTTTCGCTGGAAACGATCCCGGAGACGGAGCCATCCGCGTTGTAAAGCCAGTGGGTGATCTTCGCCCTGGTGTAATCACCCGGCGCGACCGACATCGCTTTCTTGTCCCAGTAAAAGGTGTTCGCCATGTCGAGCCCGGCGTTCGTAATGCCAGTTGCATTTGGAGCGACGGGATCAGAAGCGCTGATTCCCGGCGCCTGGTCCCGGTATTCCACGCGCTCCTTGCCGCCGAGCGGATCGGTCATCTCGATCCAGCGGTTGGTGCCGTTCTCGCCGCTCACGAACGTAGTCGTTCCATACGGCGTCGTGAGTGAATCGATCGAATCGGTTCCCGACGTATAAGTGAATTGAGACTGGATGCCGATCTCGTCGGTGATCTTCGTGAGCTGACCGTTTGTGTACTCGAACGTTGCGAAGCGGCCGAACGGATCAGTCACCTTCGTTATCTTGAGCGGATCAGCCGGCAGTTCGTAGGAGAGATTCGTCACCTGACTGAGCGCGTCAGTGATAGTGACAACGCGAAAGCTAGAATCGTATCCGATCGTCAGTGAGTTTCCGGCCGGATCGACGACCTGTGTCATAAAGATGCGGCGGGGATACGAAGCGGCGCCGTCGCTCAAGGCGAAAACCTCCTTTGAGCCGTCGGGCAACCACCGCTCGTAGGTCGCTGCGCCAGTCCTCACGAGAACGGCGTGGCTCTGCGCGTCCGGTGTGAACGATTGTGAGACTGTGTCGTAAGCGAAGATTTCCGCGCCGCCGCCGGACCGGTAAAGGCCAGTCATGGGAAGCTGAACATTCGGATCGTCCGTAACATAGGAGAGCCAATCAAAGGTCCATTTTGGACCGAGGTTGGAGTAGGTAAATGCAGCGGGCTGCTGCGTTTCTCGTTGATTGTAAGTGACAGTGAAGTCGACAGACGAGCCAAACGCGGGCGAATAGCGGAGTGGTCGGTCTTCGATATTCAGGCTGATCAGCATGGAATGAATGCTGTAGCGCGCCATCGGGCAGATTGGACCTGATTGATTGCCACCCGATTTGGCGTCGTTCTTCGTGGTCTCCGCGCCGGGGGTGGGAGTTGGGTTGGGCGTCGGTGTGGGAGTAGCTGTTGTCCCCGGGCCGATGGTGAGATTCACGGTAGCAATATTGTTGAGGGTGCCACCGTATCCGTCGCACAGTGCCAAGGCCTGCGCTTGACTGTCACCAGTTATGGAGGTTGTCGCATTCGCCGGCGTCGAGACAGTCCATTGTGGCGTGTAACCATCCCAATTGGAATACTCGAAACCAAACGTCGCACCGCCTACGATCTGATAAGTCCCATCCGAAAGCAAGCCGGACAGCGTAGGAGCTGCCACTCACACTCCGGGAAAAGAAATAGTCCCCGGGAACGTATGGCGGATTCACTGTTATAAGAACATTGGACCACCAGATCTCTTCGAACGCGATGTAAGACACACAGTCTGTCGTATAGTGAAAGTTGCGGGGAACACCGGCCCCACCTTTAGTAGGGAAGACGATTAAGAGAAGGCCCAATGCTATTGCTAGCGACTTGGCGCGCCCGCCCGCTGAGCGAGCCCGCGAAATGTTGCAGTCGGAGGATTTACTTGAAGGCATAGCGGAGTTGTGTTGAGGGTCCCAGAAGATTGGTGGTCGGTTCGATTCAAGTTTTGTGCTAAGACCTGTATTGGATATGCAAGTCGGGTTATCGTTGATTTAGCGAAGTTATTTCGAGTCGCGCTTCGTGACTTGTTTGGATCGATTCTTTGCTGTCGAAAGAGAGATCGAGGAAATCGGTGTCTTTCGCGGGCTCAACGAGGATACCTTGGTTAACCAGCTTGCCGTCGAGCCAAGCTTTCGCCCATTGAGTTACATCGATACTTACAAAATTATTGACTGTCTCAATGACAAGATCTTGGAGATGCGGAGAACCAACGCTAAGGTTATCTGCCGTAATGCCTGTGAGTTTGTATTCGTCCCACTCACTGGTAATCGGTTTGAGCGTGATCCCGCCGACGGCCGTCGTATTTCCGTTAATCCACAAGCGCAAACGCGCTTGTGCCACATGCTGTGCAGTTGTTCCCGGCGGCAATGTTTCAAGACTAAACTTTAGTAACGCGCGTCCGAGCCGGCCGTTGCCTTTAAAGACGCGCAGGTCCATTCCGCTGCCATAGTTGGAAGCGTTTGGAGGGGGTTTGCCGCCATCGGTTCCATTGTCGACGTAGGTGTCCTGCAACAGTAGTGCTTCAACGGCCCGTGACGAGGGCGTGACTGTTAGTGTTGCAAGAAGCGCAAGAATCGCGATGAGACTGGGGCGAGAGGGTTTGTTCATGGGTTTGCTTTGCTACGGAGTGGAAGGGAAGGGCCGGGGAGAAAATGCATTAGTGCGCGAATGATGCGCGATCTCCTGACACGTGCGCAATAGGCCGAATGGCGTACGTTTTTTTTTGGTTAACGCCGCTTAGGTTCGCGCGGCCGAGCCGCGGAAGCGTCGCGGTTCAGCCGTCGCTCATACCACCAGATGCAAACGCCGGTTCGGGTTTCAACGTTGAGTTTCTCGAGAATGTGCTGCACATGTTTCTGGACGGTGCGTGGGCTGCATCCCAGAATCTTTCCGATCTCGTGGTTGCGCTTTCCCGCAACGATCCATTCGACGACTTCGAGCTCGCGTCGGGTCAAATACGGTGGCTCGGTCTCGGCTACCCGCAGGTTTTTCGAATGGCCGTTTCGATGTCCGTTCCGGGAGGGCATGACGGAGCGTTTGTAGCGAAATATTTCGGGCGCGTCTATACGCCTAAAGGCGTATACGGGCGGAAATTTATTTCCAGACCCGGAGCCGGCGTAATTGGGCGGTCACGGCGCCGGCCCAGTCGGCGTTCGAAGCGGGACAGGCGGGGCTGGGATGGAGGATCCGGCCGAGGCGCGGTGAGGAATCGGCGCCGGCGATTTCGCGGGCGCGTTGGAGGGCGAATTCGCCGACGCCGATGAGCCATTCGGGTTTCAGAATTCGAATGATCGCGCGCAGGTGGGCGTCGCACACGGCGAAGAGCGCGTCGCGTTCACGCGGCGGGAGTTTATCGGGGGTGCGGTTCCGGCCGGTCTCTTCAAGAAAAGCAAGCGGGCAATAGTTCGCGACGAAATGGTCGGCGAAAAATTTCTCGGGCGTCCCGAAACGTTTCGCGAACAATCCCCAGAGCCGTTCGCCGCTCACTTCGCTGCGCTGACAATCGAATCCGGTGACGGGACGTTTGGGATGTTCGCGCGGCGGGCGATCGACCTTCGTCGCGATGCCGAGCCAATCGCGCACGGCGGCGATTTGTCCGAAGGGGACGCCGGTCTGGGCCATGCCGAATGGGCCGGGATTCATTCCGAGAAACAAGACGCGTCTCGGAGCGTTGCCGTAACGTCGCAGATAAAGCTTGTGGGCGCGCCAGGCGTATCGGAGCGGATTGTAAACGTGCGTGACCGGCGGCGCGAAGGTGAGCTGGTCGACGGCGTCGCGGAGATTTCGCGCGGCGGAGACTAAAGCCGGAGGTTCGCCACGGCGAATCTGTCCTTTGGCAGAGCAGAGGGCGGAATCAGAAGGCAAAGTGTTCCAAAGTGTTCTCAAACTGTTCTTTTTGCCATTTCCATGCCTTCACCTTAAAGCGGCTGCATGCAAAAATCGAAACTGTTCCTTGCCCTGATCGGGATTCTATCGGCCGCCACATCCTTCACTGCGCGAGCCGAGCCTTGGGTGAAGGCAATCCCCTACGGCCCCTACGTCGAACTGCTCAACGACACATTGTTCAACAACGGCTTTCGTGCGTTCATGAGCTGCAAGCAGGACAAATTCGAAGGCTTCAGTGCCGGATTAGGTTATACGGGGGAATGCACTGAGTACAATACGCCCTATGTAAATACGCAGGGCAGAAACTATGCGGTTCACACCTGGCCGGACACAGGGGCTCCGAACGATGTGGGCAAGTTCTGGAATTTCAACGAAGGTGCGCATTCTGGATTTAGCATCGCTCCATACAATTTCCCACAGGATACTCCCCCCTTTCTTCCCGGACCGTACGATCTCCGAGTGAACATGCTCGAAGCCAATCAGGAGAACGGTAGCGGCGTTTTGATCGCCTCTTCGCCGGATCTGATTTGGCTGCAAAGCATGAACAACTTGGTTTCCAACCCGAACTACGGTGCTCTCGTTAGAACTGTTTCGACCGATCGGCAGGGAAGTCTCATGATGTATATGAACACCAAGACCGACATCCGTAATAATCCCGCTACGTATAGCGGCTACGATACCTGGCCACACTTTATTTTAGAGCAAAACTTCAAGGAAGTGGTTGACCTGGCTACTCTCAGTCAAATCATGGTGTCGGCGAATGTTAGTATTCCCTTTGTAACTACGTTACCCGACGGTGGTTCAAATGTGAACGCGAACTACAGCATCGGAGTGTCTTTAAGAAGGAAGGACAATCCTGCCTCAATTCTCTTCCTGGGATATATCTTGTACAGCGCTATAGGAGAGAACCAGCGCCTAATTGGAGACCAGTGGGGCTCGCCAGCTTACGACGGCGATAACTGGGATGTCGGCGGCCCGATTGTGCCAGGAGCTCCCGCCCGCACGATAACATTCGATCTTAGAGACCTGATGAACAAAGCAATTGCCTACGCGAATGGAGCCCTGGGACCATATGTTTTGGATGACTACTATCTGGCTGGTTTCGGTATGGGATGGGAGACATTTGGGTACCACGAGGTGAGGTCGGACATTTCAGGCGTTTCGATGATTGGGTCTCCACGAACGCTCTTTGACGCGGAAGTGTACGAGCAACCACCTAATCAGCCTTCAATCTATAACCAATGGAACAACGGTCTGGGCTGGAGTGAAGGCCAAATGCGCGCGCATTGGGTAAAGTACGGTTGTCACGAGGGCCGAGTAGCGAGCACAACTTTCGATGTGAAGATTTACATGAATCGGTGGGGCAACCCCGGAGATGCGGGGAGCAGTAGCTTTTATAACTATATGCCGCAATGTTATAACGCGGATGGATCGCGAGACTATGAATGCGCCATCGCTCACTATGTGTACTATGGCCGCGATGCCGGCCATCCAGGGCATTGGTGATTCAGCGTCGCGGAGGTTTCGCGCGGCGGCGGCTAAGGTCGGAGGTCAGAGGACGGAATGGAGTGAGTGGGAGCGGAAAACGCCGAACGCCCAATGTCGAATCCAGATCATGTTCGGTACTTTTCGATGAGGTGGTCGATGTAATGGCTGTAGGTCTCAGCCAGCGGCGCGGATTCGATGAAGAGGATGTTCTCGGCGTTGAACTGGGCGCTGCGCGAGAAGTTGTAGGAGCCGGTAATGACGGTGTCGTCGATGACGAGGACTTTGTTGTGCATGAAATCGTGCCGGCTGGTGGGGCTGTAGGGCGTGGAATTTTTTCCGGCGAGATGGGCGCGCGTGACGATCTCCTGGAGCGCGGGAATCTTCCAATGGTTCGACGGGACTTCCTGCCACTGGGTGTAAACTTCCGCCATCTGGGTGCGATCGTAGATGCCGTCGACGGGCACGCGTCCGGCGTGAAGAAGGTTGAGGAGCTCGCCGATGAGCGTGCCGGAATTGATGAGGAGACTGCAAATGCGGACGCGGCGTTGGGCGGAGCGAACGCGGCGCGCGATCTCGAGGCCGCACCCGGGCGAGAACATGACGCGGGCGGTGGCTGGTTGGTCGCCGAAGGTTAGCGGCACTGGTTCGGTGTGGATCTTGCCGGTGTTCTCGAAGTTTTCCTTTTCCCAGAGCTGCTCGAAGTCGGCGGCGTAATAGGCGGCTAATGGGGCCGAGTCGATGGTGACGATGTTGTTCTCCATGAGGGTAAACGCGTCGCCGGTGAAGTTGGTCGAGCCGGTCCAGATGGATTCGCGATCGCGGACGATGAATTTGCTGTGCATCAATTTCATCCCGGCGATGCGCCGCCAGGGATAACCTAACGACTGGACGAATGCGCTCGTGCCGGCGGGCGCGGGATCCTGGCCGGCGGCTATGTTTGGTTGCACCGGCTTATCGCCGTCGAAACAGAAACGGATTTGGACGCCGGCTTTCGCGCGTTCCGCGAGGGCAGCGACTAACTGCGCGCGAAGCGCTTCATTGAAGCGCATGTCGTAGACAGCGATGTCGAGGGATTGCTTCGCCGCGCGGATAAACGCGGTGAGCCGCGCCATGACGGAGTCGGCGGTTTGTTCGCCTTCGGCGAGAAAGAAAACGGACAGGGAAGTGATGAGTGACATGTGACGTGTGACGAGCTTGAAGACGCGCTAGTTCGGCGAGCGGGATGGAACTGTTTTTTGATCGAAGATGCCTTAGACTTCGGGAGAGGCGGTAGGAGTGAGGAGCGATTCGACGAGAGCGGGGTCCATGGTCGCGGGACTTCTGCGATCGGTGCGAGCGTTGCGATCGCGGATGACGAAGACGATAAGGGCGCCGGTGAGGGCGGCGGCGATAACGATCGCAATCAGAATGGCGAAGGGTTTTTTCATCGAGTCGGACGGTTAGTGAGTCGGTGACGTAATTGCAGGAAGGGACGCTCGATCACGAAGAAGAGAATCGTCGCGGCGGCATAAACGCAAACCTGAACAGTGATGAGGGCAACGGCGGATTCGAGGTTGATGCTGTGACTAGAGCACCATTGCTCGGCGAAATGAATGACGAGCTTTTGCACGAGATACGCGCTGTAGGCGATGCTGGCGATGAAGGCGGCGCCGGGAATTCTTACTCGGCGAAACGGCAGACGTGGGCTTACGGCGCAGACGAGCAGCGCCGCCATGCCGAGAGCGATGAGGGGAAACTCCAACACGGCGGCGACGAGAGTGATTTCGTCGGCGTCGCTGAGATACAAGGCGTAACCGATGGAAGCAAGGCCGGGTAACCAAAGCCAGAGAGCGGAATCAGTGAGGCGTTGCCACCATTGCGGGCGGAACTTTTCGATCGCGGCGAGGGCGACGCCGAAGATGAGTGGATCGAGCCGGGTCCAGGTCGCGTAGTAAATCCAGGTCTGGAATCCGCGGAAGGCGACGCCGGTTTCGGTCATGAATTGCAAAGCAAGATACCAACGTAAGACGAAGCCCATAATAACCAGGAGGCAAGGAAGCAGGAAGGCGGTGCGTGGTCGTCGGGCTAGGAGAAGCACGATCATCGGCAGAAGAAGGTAGAATTGATCTTCAACCGCGAGCGACCAGGCATGCGAGAAGGAGGTGCCGCCGCGCAGCCCGATGTTTTGGACGGAGAGCAGAAACTGCCAGAGCGGCGAGATAGTCGGATACTCGCGCCAGGCTGGGAGAAGGAAGTAGATGGCGAGAACTGCTAGGTAGGCCGGCAGGATGCGCAAGGCGCGGCGGGCAAAGAAACGTCCGAGCTTGATGGGCTGCGCGCGCGCGAGCGGTGCAAGGAGTTGGCCGCCGATCAGGTAACCGCTTAGGACAAAGAAGAGATCGACGCCGATCCAGCCATAGCGATCGAAGTGGCCGGGCGTTTTGAATCCAAAAAGCGCGGCGTGATAGATGGTGACGACAAGGACAGCCAGCGCGCGGAGAAGATCGAGACCCGGTTGACGCTCGCGATGCGCGAAACGCGGATCAATTTCGGAAGAAAGAGGCCGGAGGTTGGAAGTCAGAGGGCAGAGGTCAGATGTCGGAAGTCAGGGGTCGGTTCAAGGGATAAGAAGAACCCGCTGCCGAATTACCGCGAACGGGTTCGGCAGCGGGTAAGAGTTATTAGTTAGTAGAACAGCCGAAGCTTACTTTTTCTTGGTGTAGTTGATCTCCATGGTCTTGGCTTCGCCCTGGCCGCGATCTTCGTAATACTCCATGCTCATGTGGGTGGCGTCCGGCATTTTGATAAGCTGGCGCACTTTTTCTTTCATTCCGGGCATCATCTCGTATTCGCCGGTGTAGGTGAAGGTCTTGGTGGCGGCGTCATAGGTGCCGTCCATCGTCATGATCCCGGTGCCCATGTTATCGACCCAGCCGGCAACGAATTTCTTTTTCACGTTGTCGTAACCGTCCATGGACATGCCGATGAAATTCATTTCCTGAACTTTGCCATCGGGGCCCGGCATCTTGAATTTGCCGGTATACTCACCGCTGACGTAACGGCCATCCATGATTGATTTTCTCGTGGCGGTGCCGGTGGACTCAGTTGGCTTTCCATTCGGATCCATCCACATTTTGACGGTGTAACTCCAAGTGCCTGCGGTCGACGCGAGGAGCTTGTGGTTCTCGTTCAGCTTCGACATTTCCATCATCTGCTTCATCTCTTCGGCGCTGGGCGCCATGGAAGCAGCGGAGGTTGCCGGAGTGGAAGCAGCGGCAGTAGTGGTGGTGGTGGCGGGGCTGGAGGCGGTCGTAGGTGCCTTAGGGGCGACGGATGATGTTTGCGCGAGCGCGACGGAAGCCATCGCACACAGAGCTATTAGTGATGTTAACAGGGTTGTAGGTCTCATGGTGGCGAGGATTCTGTTTGGACGCGCTACCACCCGTCAAGCCTCGCGTGATAACAAATCGCGCGCGTTTCTACTTATTCAGCAGAGCTAGTAGACGTCGCGCCGGTAACGCTTCTGCGTTCGAAGATTGGCGACGTATTCGGCGGCGGCTTCCTTGCTCAGTCCGCCTTGTTCTTCGACGACGGCCTGAATCGCGGCGTCGACGTCGGGCGCCATGCGTTCGGCGTCGCCGCACAAATATAAATAAGCGCCGTCCTGAAGCCACGACCAGACGTCGCGCGCTTGTTCCCGGATGCGATGCTGCACGTAGACTTTCTGCGATTGGTCGCGCGAGAAAGCCGTATCGAAACGAGTGAGCAAACCGCAAGCGGCGTAATCGCTGAATTCCTTTTCGTGATAGAAGTTCGCGGTGCGCCGTTGTTCGCCGAAGAAAAGCCAGTTGCGTCCGGTAGCGCCGAGCGCTTCGCGTTCCTGGAGATAACCACGGTAAGGCGCGAGCCCGGTGCCGACGCCAATCATGATGATGGGCGCGCCCGGATCGTCCGGAAGGCGGAAATGTTTGGCGCTATGAATGAAAGCCGGGACACGCGTGCCTTCCTCGATGCGCTCGGAAAGGAAACTGGTGCAGACGCCTTTGCGCGCGCGGCCGTAACTGACGAACCCGACGTTGGTGACGAGAAGATGCGCCTGCTCGGGATAACGTTTCAAGCTGGAGGCGATGGAATAGAGGCGCGGCTGGAGCTTGGAAAGGCTGCCGGCAAATTCCGCGGCGGATAATTTGTTACGCAGCTCCGGATATTCGATGGCGAAATCGACGACGTGGCGGCCCCACAGGTAGGCGTCGAGTTTCGCACGCTGATTCGGATCGCAATACTCGAGAAGGAAATGCGCGGCGGGAATGCGTTCGGCGACGAGCTGGACGAATTGACGGGAAGGCGCAGTGATCGTGCGTTCGCGCCGCAAGGCCAGACGGATCGGAATAGTTTCGCCGGAGATGCCGCTCACTTCTTCGTCGCCAGAGACGCCGAGCAGGCTCAGGATTTCTTCGACCAACTCGGAGGCGTTCTGGGGAAAAACGCCTAACGAATCGCCTGGCTCGAAGAGCAGACCGGATTCCTGAAGGGAAAACTCGTAGTGGAAGGTTTCTTTCTCGGAGCCGGAGCCGTCAAGTCTTCGCCGTTTCAAAAGCGGCGCGGGAAACGGATTCTTGCGGGAAAACGCAGGGGCGACAGGTGCGGGCGGCGCCGTTTCAGTGACCATGGAGTGGGATACGGGATAGGGGATACAGGATGCCGGGTCAAATGCTATCCCCGTGACTGTCTATGGGAGAGAGCTGGTGATTTGCCAGACAAGCCCGCCGGGGAAAAGGCCCAGGAGGAGGAGGATCAACGCGAGGACCGCGATGGAAGCTCGCTGAAGGAAATCCACCTGGAGGGCCGGGCCATCGGACGCGGTCTTATCGACAAAGATAACTTTCAAGACAAGGAGGTAGTAATAGAAGGAGATCAGGCTTCCAAGAAGCGCGAGCGCGACGAGCCAAAGCAAACCGTAACTCGGGGCTCCATGAAGCGCGGCGCTAAACAGATAGAATTTGCCGAAGAAACCGGCCAGCGGCGGGATGCCCGCAAGGGATAACATGAAGACGGCCATGCAGCCCGCGAGCCAGGGCGAGCGTTGACGCAGTCCGGCGAAATGACTGAAGTCGTCGCCGCCGGTTTCGCGACGCACCAGACCGACGACGCCGAACGCGCCGACGAGAGTGAACGCATAGGTCGTCGTATAAAAAAGAGTGGCGCTGAAACCTTCGCGTCCGCCAACGACCAGACCAAGCAAAGTGTAACCAGCGTGCGCGACGGCAGAGTAAGCGAGAAGCCGGCGGACGTTCGTTTGCGCGAGCGCCGCGAAATTTCCGACGAGAATGGAAAGCGCGGAGAGCACGGCGAGAAGTGGCGACCAACCGGCGACCATGGCGTGCCAGGCAGCGCTGCCCTGGGCTGGACCGAAACCAACGAGGATGATTTTTCCCAGCACGAAGAAGGACGCGACCTTTGATGCGGAAGCGATGAACGCCGCGGAAGATGCAGGCGCACCTTGATAGGTGTCCGGCGCCCAAAGATGGAACGGCGCCGCGGCAACTTTGAAAGCGAAACCGATCAGCGTCATGACGATTCCGGCGGCGAGCAGTGGTGTGACAGCGCCAAGTTTCGGCGCGATGGCAGCCAGACTCGTCGCGCCGGTCATTCCATAAATGAGGCTGATGCCGAACAGCGTGAACGCGCTGGCCGTGCTGCCGAAGAGGAAATATTTCAGGCCGGCTTCGGCCGATTGGCGGCTGGTCTTGTCGAATGCCGCCATGACGTAGAGCGACAAACCGGTTAGCTCGAGCCCGATGAAAATAACCAGGAGCTCTTCGCTGCCGACGAGCAGCATCAGGCCGACGGTGGCCAGCAAAAGAAGCGCGAGATATTCGCCGTGATGTGGGGAGTCGAGTTTGCGGCTCAGGATTACGGTAAAAAAAGCAAGCGCGAGACAGATCACTTTGAAAAGAGAAATCAGCGGTGTGATGACGAGCATGCCGTTGAAGAGCGAAGCCTCGGGCGGCAGCATCAAGACCGCGGAGGATGCAAAGAGAAGACCGGCGGCGGCGACTCCCGAGCAAAGAGTCGCGGCGCGATCGCTCGCGAGACCGAGCGCGAGAACGATCAGCGCGGTGACGACCAGAATGGTTTCGGGCGCGGCGAGCCGAAGAAGGTCCCAATAGTTCATGGCTTCAGGAACCGCATCGCTTCGACTGCGGGCCCGATGCGATCGAAGAGTAATTTCGGATAAAGTCCGGCGGCGAGCGTAGCGAACATCAGTAGTCCGGCGCCCCACTTCTCCGCAGCGGAGATGGCGGACTGCTGATTCCAATCCGAATCGACCGAGACGCGGCCTTGTTGCTGATGAACCTCGCTGAAGAAAGTTTTCTTCAACGCGCGCAAAGTGAACGCCGCGACAAGGACCATGCCGGCGCCAGTGACGAGAACCGCGGCCGGATAAGATTTCCACGCCCCGAGCAGGATCGTGATTTCCGCCGCGAATCCACTGAACCCGGGAATGCCCATCGAAGCGGCGGACGCAATCACGAAGGAAAACGCAGCGAACGGCAGGGCACGGCTCAGGTTCATCCCGGACAAGACGTCGAGCTCGCGCGTGTGAGTGCGGCGATAGATCATTCGTCCGGCCACGGCGAAGAGGAGCGCCGCGATGACGCCGTGCGAAAACATTTGGAGAACGGCGCCGGTGACGCCGAGCGCGTTTGCCGTTGCGAGGCCGAGCAAAACAAAACCCATGTGGCTGACGCTCGAGTAACCGATGACGAACTTCAGATCGCGCTGGCGCAACGCGACCCCCGCCGCGTAAACGATCCCGATGACGCCAAGGACCGCGATCCATTTGCTCCACGCTTGAAAACCGAGCGGCAAGAGATTCATCGCGACACGCAGAGCGCCGTACGCGCCGAGCTTCATGACGATGCCGGCGAGAAGCATGGAACCGGCGGTGGGCGCGGCGACGTGACCGGTTGGCGCCCAGGTATGAAGCGGCCACATACCCGCGAGAACCGCGAACCCGAGAAACAAAATGGGGAAAACCCAATTCTGGAATTGGGGAGCGAATTGAAATTGCGCGAGCTGCTGGAGATCGAGGGTTCGGCTGCCGGTGGCGACGTAAACGGCGATGATCCCGATCAGCGCGAGCGCGCCGCCGAAGAACGAATACAGCGTCAGCTTCATCGCGCCGTACTCCTTGTTCGTCGAACCCCAGATCGCGATCAGGAAATATTTCGGGACGATGACCAGCTCGTAGAAGACGAAGAGGAGGAACAAATCGGCGCTCAGAAAAACGCCGTAAGAACCGCCCACGACGAGGAGCAACCAAAAGAAGAACTCGTTAGGCCGATCCTCGACATCCCAGGAAAAGAGGACGGCGCAGACGGCGGTTAGCGCTGTGACGAGGCACATCGTCAGGCTGATGCCATCGACAGCCAGGTGGTATTCGAAGCCGAGCCCGCGAATCCAGGGCAGCTGAACAATGGTTGTGAACGTGCGGTAATCGCTGCTTTCGAAAAACGCCTGGAGACTAACGACGAAGCCGGCCAGCGTGGTCAACAACGCCATCCAGCGGGCGAGGGTATGCGGCAGGAAGAGCAGCAAAAGCGCGCCGCCGAAAGTGACATAAATGGTCCAGGCGATCATCGGCGTGATCGTGTGCGGTAGCGCGGCGCTTTCTCGCGAACATGGAACCCGATTTCGCGACGCGGCTTCACCGGCGGCGCCATCAATTGCCGAATCGCGTCGATGATCGCCGCGATTTCGTCATCGTGTTTGCCGACGCGCCGTTGGAGTTCGGCAAACTTGTGGGCGAGTTCCCGGTGCGACTCCAGCGTTTCGCGCAACTTCACAAACGCGCGCATGATCGCGATGTTTACCTTCACCGCGCGCTCACTGTTCAAAACGCTGGAGAGCATCGCGACGCCTTGTTCGGTAAAGACGTATGGCCGGGCGCGCCTTATTCCTCCCCAACTTGAAGTCACAAATTGTGACTTCAAGTTCTCGAATTCTTTGGAATTGAGCTGAAAGACGAAATCGGCAGGGAACCGTGTCGAATGGCGTTTCACTGCCTGGTTGAGGACTTTTACCGGAGCTCCATAAAGATCGGCGAGGTCGCGGCTGAGCATCACCTTTTGGCCGCGCAAGAGATGGATCGATTGCGCGATCCGCCCGACGGAAATGAGTTCGCGTTTTGTGGCCATTGCTAGGCAAACAGCCGCGTCATTTGGGCGACGGCGCCGTTGAAAATGTTGAAGAGGAACTGGGGCGCAATGCCGACGGCGAACATGAGCAACGTCACGGGGACCACGACGAATTTTTCGCGGCCCAGGAGGTCGGGGAACGCGCGGCAGTTTTCCGACAATGGACCGCTGAACAGCAACTGCATCGCACGGAGGAAAGTGATCGCGGTGAAAAGCAACCCGAGGACGGCGATCGCCGTCGGGATCATCGTGAGACCGAACGCGCCCTTGAAGATGAGGAATTCGCCGATGAACCCGTTCAATCCGGGCAACCCGAGCGACGAAAACATCGCGACACTCATCCAGCCGCAGAGCAACGGCGTTCGTTGCATCAAGCCGCCGAAGTCGTAGATGCCGCGCGCGCCGCGCCGTTCCTCGAGCAGACCGACAAAATAAAATAACGCGGCGGCGGTCACCCCGTGATTGAAGATTTGGAGGAAGACGCCGCTCAACGCCGCCTGGATTTCGATGGCGGGACGCGCGGTTGTCGTTGCGATCGTAAACAATCCAAGCAGGCAATAGCCGAGGTGATTGATGGAGAGATAGGCGACCATTCGCTTGAGGTCCGATTGCGCCCACGCGGCGAGCGCCGGGAACACGATGGAACAAACCGCGAGACCAAGCAGCCACGGCCCCAGCGCCTGAATTTCTCGTGGAAATAGTGGAAGCAGCAGACGCACGAAACCGTAAACGCCCATCTTGGAAAGCACACCGGTCAGGACCATCGAGACGCCGGTCGGCGCGCTTTCGTACGCGTCCGGTAGCCAGGTGTGCAGCGGAAAGAGCGGCACCTTCACGGCGAGCCCGAGAAAAATTCCGGCGAACGCGATCCACTCCAGCCGGCCGCTCACGAGCGGAGCGGTGCGGGCGTTTTCGGCGAGCGTCGCGAAATCAAAACTGCCTTTCGCGAAATAGATCGCCAGGAAAGAGAGCAGCATCGCGACGCTTCCGAGAAACGTGTAGAGGAAAAACTTCGTCGCCGCCCAGTCACGATTCGCGCCCCCGCCCCAGATTTTGATCAGGAGAAATCCGGGGACCAAACTCATCTCGTAGAACAGGAACCAGAGGATAAAATTCTGGGCCGTGAAATTTCCGTAGAGCGCCGCCTGCATGACGAGCAGAAGGGAGTAAGCGCCGCGAGGCATTCGCCGCGCGAGCAGGGCGAACGGAAAAATGATGGTCGTGAGAATGACGAGGAGCAGGCTCAATCCGTCGATCGCCACGAAGTACTCGGCACCGATCGACGGGATCCAGTCGTAGCGTTCCGCTAGTTGCATTCCGGCCGCCGCAGGGTCGAAGTGGCGCCAGAGATAGAACGCGGTGATCGCGGTCAGGGCGTTGAAACCAAGAGCGATTGCGCGCGCCGCGCTTGGCCGCGCCGCGCTCACGAACAGCGCGCCGATGAGCGGCAACAGAATGAGAACCGTGATCAGCCCAGCCATGCGTAAAAGAAAACAAGAGCGACGACCGCGACCGCCACGGCGCCGAGATAAAGTTGGACCTGCCCCGAATGAAATTTCGCGATGACGCGTCCCAGGCCGCGCGTACCGGTCGCGCTTTCGTCCACGCCAAAGTTGATTCCGCGCTCATCGACTCCGGTGAAAAGACTGCCGAAGAGCGCTCCAATTCCGCCGACCGCGCGGACCAATCCGTCCCAGACGAAACGATCGAGCCAGCTCGCGACGAGCGCGGCGATCTTGCAAAACGCGATGACGGTGTGGGCGTAAAGCTCGTCGATCCACATTTTGTTTTCAAGAAAACGAAAGACCGCGGGTTGCGCCTGCTGAAGTGGATCGGTTTGGCCGGCGTGCCGGTAGATCAGAATTCCGAGCCCGATTCCAGCAGCGACGAGTGCCAGAGAAACAAAAAGCATCGGCTGAATAAGCAGGCTGAAATCGATCGCAGCGGTTTCGCCCGACAAATAGTTGTGAAGCCACGGCCAGGCTGGAGTGAGAATCACGCTCAGTCCGACCGTGCAGATCGCGAGGATCACGAGCGGTCGCGTCATGATCGGCGGAGATTCGTGGGCCGCAGCCGCGGCCCGGTTGTTGCCAAAGAAAACGTAAATGACCTGCCGCGTCATGTAGAGCGCGGTCAGAACGACGCCAGCAAGCATGAGGCTGTAGGGCAATTGCGATTTCGGCCAATGCGCGGTGGCGTGAAGGATTTCTTCTTTCGTCCAGGCGCCGGCAAAAAAGAGCGGCACACCGCTGAGCGCCATCATCCCGATCGCGTAGGTGATGAAAGTGACCGGCATCAGTTTCCGCAGACCGCCCATTTTTCGGATGTCCTGTTCGTGATGAGACGAGTGAATGACCGAGCCGGAACCGAGAAACAAAAGCGCTTTGAAAAAACCGTGGGCGAGCAAATGCATGATGCCGGCCGCGACGCCCCCCACGCCCAACGACACCATCATCAGGCCGAGCTGCGAGACAGTGGAGTAAGCGAGGATGCGTTTGATGTCGGCCTGGGCGATGGCGATGAGCGAAGACATCACCGCCGTGATGACGCCGATCCAGACCACGACGGTGAGCGACGGCGTCACGCCGTCGACCGCGCCTAACGAGAAGATGGGATAGACGCGTGCGACGAGAAACACGCCGGCTGCGACCATGGTGGCGGCGTGGATCAACGCGCTGACCGGCGTTGGGCCTTCCATCGCGTCCGGCAGCCAGACGTGAAGCGGAAACTGTCCCGATTTGCCGACGGCGCCTGAGAAAATCAGAAGCGCGATAAAAGTGGCGCTGGAACCGATCGCGATCAGGCCGGCCGGTTCGAGACAACCATTGCCGTCGTCGAAAAAGAGCAACGTTCCGGTGTTGTGATAAAGCCAGAGCAACCCGAGAAAAAATCCGAGATCGCCAATTCGCGTGGTGATGAATGCTTTTTTCGCCGCGGCTGCCGCGCTCGGTTTGTCGATCCAGAAACCGATAAGCAAATACGACGCGAGTCCCACCAACTCCCAGCAGATAAACAAGAGAAGCAAACTGTTTGCGATAACCACGCCGAGCATCGCGGCGGAAAAGAACGAGAGATAGGCGAAGAACCGGGTGAAATCCTTGTCGCCCGCCATGTAGCCCTTGCTGAAAACGAAAATCCACAGGCCGACGAACGTGATCATCATCAGCATGGCGGCCGCGAGCGGATCGAGCACGACTCCGAGACGAAGGACCTGGTCGCCAAACGAGAACCAGGTGAAGTTTTGAACAGCGCGCGCACCAGGGGTTGGCAGCGTCGAGATGAAGGCAGCGATGGCGAGGAGCAGCGCGGCGATCTGGCCAAGAATTGCGAGAGTGAACGCGGCCGTTTGCCGCGATTTGCCAAGAGCGAGGATCAGCAGCGACGCAGCCAGCGGCAACAGGGGAATCAACCAGAAATGCGCGCTCCAGGATGTTGCCATTTATCCTTTAAGCTGGTTGAACCGGCGCACGTTGGTTGTCCGATAATGACGATAAACGGCGATGACCAACGCGAGACCGACGGCCGCTTCCGCCGCGGCGATGGCGATCGAGAAAATCGCGATCATGACGCCGGTGGGATTTTGCGAAGCCGGTCCGAAACGCCAGAACGCGACGAAATTCAGATTCGCGGCTGCGAGCATCAACTCGATCCCAATCAAAATGAAGATCGCGTGTTTGCGGCTGAGCGCGGCGAGCAGTCCGATGGAAAACAGCGCGGCGGAAATAATGAGGCAAAGCTGAAGCGTCGGCGTCATCGCTTTTCCTCCATGACGAGAACGAGCGCGCCGATTAACGCTGCGGTGAGCAACAGGCCGACGCATTGGAGCGGCCAGACGTAGCTGGTCATGAGCGCTTCGCCGATGCGCTTGACGGTCAGCGCTTCGAGCGCGGGCGCGACGACCGAGACCGACGACGTTTTCAAGATTGTCCAAACCAACCCGGCGAAAACGGCAAGCGCGACGACTGGGCCGCCCCAATTGAATCCGCTCGACTCTTCGTCTTCGCGTCGCGTGAGCAAGATCGTGAACACGATCAGGACGGCGACCGCGCCGACATACACGAAAATCTGGACAAGACCAACGAACTCAGCGCCGAGAAAGAAATAAAACGCCGCCAGCCCGATGAACGCGACCACAAGACAAAGCGCGGCGTGAATGAGTTTGCGCAGACACGCGGCGGCCAGCGCGCCGCTCAACGTAAAAATCGCGATGATAATAAAAGCCGCGGCGCTCATTCAGCGAAACGATAGGTGCGGACCGAGAGATTTTTGTTCGTCCGCAGGAAACGCGAGAGGGCGAAATAAACGACGACGAGGATTCCGGCCGACCAGAGCCAGCCGGCGACCCCGTGCGCTTGATAATGCCACGCGGCCGCGGCGATGAGACAGGTGAACGCCATCGGCATCATGAATTGCCAGGCGAATTTCATCACGTGATCGATCCGCATCCGCGGCAGCGTGCCGCGCAGCCAGATGAAAGTGAAAAGCAACACGGAAAGCTTGGCGAAGAACCAGACGTAAGAGGGAACGATCTCCAGGAACGGCAGCGGCGCATGCCAGCCGCCGAGGAACAGCGTCACCGCCAACCCGCTGACCGCAAACATTCCAAAGTATTCCGCGAGAAAAAAGATGGCGTATTTGAACCCAGAGTATTCCGTCATGTGCCCGGCCACGATTTCCGATTCGCCCTCCGGCATGTCGAATGGCGTCCGGTTCGATTCGACCAGGCCCGAGACGAAAAATAAAAGAAACGCGGCGGCACCCCATGGCGTGAAGACAAACCAGCGCGGAATGAATCCGAGCGAATATCCGGCCTGCGCGGCGACGATGCCGTCGGCGGAAAGCGAGGAGACGATCATCACGACAGGAAGGACCGTGATGATCAACGGCAGTTCGTAGCTGACCATCTGCGCGATCGCGCGCATGGCGCCAAGCATCGAGAATTTGTTGTTGCTGCCCCAGCCCGCCATGAAC
>Ga0307470_10000152_pt1 | contig 48144 bp, 67 predicted proteins | sample atmos_gasesAM3C__FD_204565 | JGI IMG/M metagenome (GOLD analysis project Ga0307470, IMG submission 204565) | Hardwood forest soil microbial communities from Morgan-Monroe State Forest, Indiana, United States - atmos_gasesAM3C_05 | ecosystem: Environmental > Terrestrial > Soil > Temperate forest... | reverse complement strand
CCCCGCCACAACAGCCGCCTTGTGCAGATGGCGTTCGACTATGGCATCCCCGATGCCGAAATCAACGACATGTCGCCAGCCGAGCTGGAACGCTCCGTCTTTCACATGCACCGCCTGGCGCAGAATCTCCGCCGCGACAATGACCGCCAGCAGATCATGCAGCAGGCGACCGAGCCGAAGTTCGACCAGAACCTCATCGCGCGCGAGCCGGGCACTGAAACGCCACGCGACCCCGGCGTTGACGAAGAGCTGGGCTTCGATCCGACCGAGTACGATCCGCACATCGTCGGCGCCTTGAAGCGGCTGGCAAAAGAGAACAAGGAGCTGCGCGGACTCGTTGGCCAGGTGGTACAGCGCGAGCAGTTCCGCCAGAACGTCGAGGTCGGCAACCGCATCGACAAAGCCTTCTTTTCGCTGGGCGAGGCGTTCAAGCCGTACTTCGGTGACCTGCCCATGGCGCAGATGACCAAGGCCGACGCCGAAGGGCATCGCCGCATGGCCGTGCTCAAGGTTGTTGAAGGCATGGCGAAAGAGCCGGGCACACTCGAACAGAAAATCTCCAAAGCCGCCAAGTTGCTTTACCCGACCACTGCGCCGGAACCGCGACAGACTCGTACCGAGCCGCCGGCACAAACGAATGGAACGCGCATCTCTCCGGAAGAATGGGAAGCCGCGCGCGTGGCGCGTCCGACCCACCGCGGCGGAGCCCCTGAGCCCAAAGAGAAGGGCTACGATGCCGCCGTGAAAGGTGTAGCGCGCGCGATGCAAGACATGCAAGCGAGCGGCGACACCTCCGGCGAAACGTCGCTTGACGGATTTCCTGATTGACCAGACCAGGGCAAAGGGAGCCGTAAATGGCCGTTACACCGAACGCCTTGACCGCCGTTGCACTCGGCGATTTGGTCAACACCACCCTGCGCGATCTCGGCGAGATGCGCTTCACGGAAATCGCCACGGACTTACAAAAACACACTGCCATGCGGAACCTCTTGAAGAAGAACCGCATTCAACTCGAAAGCGGCTACGGCGTGCAGTGGGATGTGATGGTCAATCAGACCGGCGCTGCTGCCAACGTCGGCCTTGGCGCCAGTGACTCGGTCAACATCGTTGACACGATGGTGCAGGCAACGGCCGACTGGCGCAACTCGGTCACCAACTATGCGATCATCGGCCAGGAAGTTGACATGAACCGCGAGCCGCGGCGCATCGTCAACCTCGTGCAGACCCGCCGCATTGCCGCGCTCATCTCATTGGCCGAGCTCATGGAAGGAAATTTCTGGGGGCCGCCGCCGGCGCTATCCGACAACATCACTCCCTGGGGCGTCAAGACCTGGCTGGTCAAAAATGCCACCGAAGGGTTCAACGGCGGCGCTCCGTCAGGCTTCACGACCATCGGCCTTAACCCGAGTGTGTACCCGCGCTGGAATAACTGGACCTACCAGTACACGTCAGTCTCGCGCGACGATCTTATTCGACACTGGAGGAAGGCAGCGACGTTCACCGACTTCCAACCGCCGGTCGATGGTATCCCGACCTTCAACACTGGCGACAATTACGGTTTCTATTCCAACTACGGCGTCATCGGCCCGTTGGAAGAAGCGCTCGAATCTCAGAACGACAACCTCGGCAACGACATCGCCTCCAAAGACGGTCTCACATTGTTCCGGCGTGTGCCGGTTACGTGGATTCCGAAATTAGAAGCGGACACCACGAACCCCGTCTATGGATTAAATTGGGGGTGGTTTAAGACCTATATACTTCGAGGTTGGTGGCTCAAGGAGACCAGGGTACCAGTGTACCCAGGTCAGCATACGATAAGCGCGCATTTCGTGGACAGCACGTATCAGTGGATAATGAAAAATCGTCGACCAAACTTCGTTCTAGCCACCGGCACTAGCGAGCCCTCATGATTTGTGCCGTTCGAGATAGGAGATAGCAGCTTGCAGGCGAACCGGATCATCCTTGAAGCAGCCGAGGCCGTTGTTGCACAACGGACAGAGCAGCGCTCGCACTCGGCCGGTCTCATGGTCATGATCTATTGCCAAGTCGTACGGTTCTTTCGTGCGAGGGTCGAGAGGCATCTGCGTGTCACCACAAATAGCGCAGGCTCCGCCTTGAGCCGCAAGCATGGCTTGGTAATCAAGGTGCGTAATGCCGTATTTGCTCAGAACTGTGCTCAGTTTGGCTCTTTTCTTTCCGACTTTTTTCTCCCACTCGCGAAGCAAAGCTTTGCGGCACGGGAAGCAGCGGCTCGCACGATACTTGCGACCGTTCTTTTTGTTCGTTGTCCAAGGGAATGCTTCCCAGGGCAAAAAGATTTTGCATCGCCCGCACACTTTGCCAGTCCCATGTGGCTGTCGATGATTCGGCGAATCCGCTGCTTGTGTGCGTGGCTTTCGGTAATAACGACCTTCGGAGTTGTCGCCGAAGAAGTCCGTAGAATTGCCTTGCACTGCGATGCCTCCATATCGTGGTGCCAGGGCTCGGCCGTCTCAGCGGCGCGAGCCCGTTTTGCTGGATGAACGAGTGTAGCCCATACGTGGGCGGAGTGTCAAATGGCCGATCCGCGAGTTGTGTTGGCTGATGTCGGCAAAGCTGCCCGCGAGGTCGAGCAGCGCGCCCGGCATTTGCACTTGACGCCTTTCATGCGCGCGGAAGCAACCAAGATGGAAGGCGAAAAACGCAACTGGTGCCCGTTCGGTTGCGAGCTGGCGGACCTTGACGACAACGGCCATTGCTTCCACCTGATCGGTTTCGCCATCGGCCAGTTCACCGAGCGCGAGGTTGTCGCCAGGGACAACTACTTGATCGTCAAGGAAACGGCCGACCGAACCTATGAGCCGATGGTGGAAGAAGTGCGGACGCGCGAGAATCCGCAGGACGGCACAAAGACACCGCACCGCACCGGCCGCCTGATCGTGGAAGTGCCGATGAAGCACGTGCCGGCGAAGCGACGAGGGGTGCCGGACCCGCCCAAGTTACAGAAGGACGACCAGCTCCTTCAGATCACGAGTACGTACCGCGTTTACCGCAAAGAGCCGCCGGCAAGCAAAGTTGATCCGAAGTTGCCGATTGAGCGTCGTCTGCCGCCCAATTCGACAGAGGACGACAACGAGATAACCGATCTTTCAGCCGCCTCCTGAACCGGGGAACGACCAGGGCAAGGGAGAAAGTTTCATGGCCGATCTAAGCATCAAGTACGCGGCGAACTCGCCGACTTCGAGTGCCACGCAAACCGCAAACACCGAGCGCGGCCCGACCGAGTTCGTGTGGGCGGCGCCGGGCGGGCCGAACGGCTGGATCGCCGACTTCATCCAAGACCCGCGGCTCGGTCTGCACTTCTACGACGACTTTCACAACATCGGCGGCTTCCCCGCTGCGGCCACGGCTGCCTCGCTGTCCATCGGCAACTGGTCGCTGTACGCCGGCTCCAACGCCGGCCCGCTGATCGACGCCGCGGTTGTCGGCGGAGTGATCCAGTTCACCCCGTCATCGGGCACAGTCTCGACCGGCGCCTCGAACAGCCAGGTAACGCTGAACTCCCAGGTCGGCGCTTACCAGCTCACGGCCAACAGCTCGGGCGCGTCCGCCCTTCAAGGCCGGCTTGCCTTCGAGTGCCGCGTGCAGTTGACATCCATCGTATCGGGCCAGCGCGACGCTTTTATCGGCCTGGCCGACCAAGGCGCTCCCAGCTCCAACAACCCATTCACGGTTGTCTCGGCCGGCAGCAGTCAGCTCCTGACCACGACACGCAACCTGATCGGCTTCTACAACGCCGATAGCGGCCGCGGCCAAGACTGGGCTTTCGTGTTCCAGCTCGCTTCAACGGCGCCGGTCTTTTGCACGGGCATGCAGTCGCTCGTTTCGACCGTGCTCGGCTCCGCCATTGGATCGGGCTACTACAAGTTGGGCTTTGTGTTTGACCCTCAGGCACCGGTTCAGCAAATCACCACGGCTGGCACGGGACAGACCGCTGGCAACACGGCCAAGGCCATGTTGAAGGTATTCGTCAACGGTGTGCAGTGTGCTACGTTCCTGACGCAGAAGGACAATATCCTCACGGCCTCGTTCCCGACCGGCATCATGGGGCCGATCATGGCGTTCGCCAACGTGTCGAACTCCGGCACGAGCAACAGCGGTACGGCCGTCGCCGGGGTCATGAACGTGGACTGGATTCGCTGCGCGCAGAATTTACTCGCTTAACGCAAATCCGAAGGAGACCAGGGTGCAAGTTGTTGAACAGACAGGATCGTCGGCCTCTTACTCGGCCCCGTCGCACAACGGCGACCGCATGGGCATACAGCCCGCCAAGCAGAAGGTGATCGCCGTACTGACGCCGACTCTCGGCCAGGTGTCCATGTTCTGGACGGTCGGACTCATCAACCTGATCTGGCCCATGAACATGGGCAAGGGGATTATCCCGATTGTCGATCTCGTCGGTGGCGAGGTCGGTGAGACCCGCAACAAGTGCGTGGCGGCTGTGCTCGACGCCGAGCGCACGTCCGGCCAGGAACTCGAAGGCGTCTTCTGGCTCGATGACGATGTGATCGTTTCCAAGTTCGCCTTACTGCAACTCGTCTCGCACGACCGCGAGATTGCCGCCGGTGTGTACTTCACCAAGGGCGACCTGGGCGAGCCGCTAATCTTCTCCGGCCCGTCGTCCGGTACGCTGAAGTTCCGCCCTGACGAAACCTTTGAAGCCTGGGGCTGGGCACAGGGCCTCTCCTATGTGCAGACGAAGGTGTACAAGGAGATGGCGGAAAATCTGGATCTGGGCAAGGACAGGTACGGCAATCCGTGCTGGTACAAGAAGCCCGATCCCGGCGTCAGCGAAACCGGACAGATCACGATAGGCGGCACGGAGGATTTCCACTTCTTCGCCAACGCCAACAAGCTCGGCTATCGCTGCTTGGTGGACTGCGGCAAGCATGCGTTCGGCTGGCACTATGACTCAAACACGAAGAGTGCCTACCCGAAAAAGCAGTGGCAGCAGTTCCTCAAGCGCGAGCCGATTGTGTGGGAAGGGCGGAAGGGAAACCCGGAGGTCGTATGGGACTGAAATACCTTCTTCACGTCGGCTGCGGCTCCAAGGTGAACAAGGTTCCCTTCGAGTTCGCCGCCTACAAGGAAGTGCGGCTCGACTGCAACAAGCTCGTGCAGCCGGACATCGTCGCTTCCATCGTCGCCATGCCGATGATCTCGGACAACGAGTTTGACGCCATCTTCGCCTCGCATGTCTTGGAGCATTTGCATCCGCACGAGGTTGGCATGGCTCTGGCGGAATTCGCGCGCGTCCTGAAGCCGGGCGGCAAGCTGTTGATCCAGGTGCCAGACCTGCAGAGCATCGGCGGCAGACTCGCGCTCGATCAGGCCGATTACGCTCTTTACCAGAGTCACATCGGCATGATTACGCCGCTCGACATGATCTACGGGCATCGCGGCTCGGTGGGCGCCGGCAACCTGTTTATGTCGCACAAGACCGGCTTCACGCAGTCGGTGCTGAAGGACGCCTTGCATACGGCCGGTCTGGAGAAAATCGAAATCGACCGGGAGATTCAGTTTGAGTTGAAGGCACGGGCTTACAAACCAGCGGAGGTTGTCAATGACCAAGAAGAAGAAAACTCCGCACCACAGCGACAAGATTCCGGAAGTGGTGGGGACGTTGGAGGAGCGGGTAACGGCCATCGAGAAGTTCCTGAACGAACACTTCGGGAGGCCGGGGTGCCCATGTCCGCCGGAGGATGATGAGCAGGGAGAGAGCGATGGCGAAACAACGTAGGGGCGGATGGAGGCATTCGGAAGAATATAAACGCCGCATGTCTCTAATGAGGACTGGTGCCGGGAATCCAGCATGGAAGGGCGGCACGACGCCGGAACAAAAGGCTGCTTATGGCAGGGAGTGGCGCAAAAAGAATGAGCATCGTGTGCGAGACCGCGAGTATCGCAAGAGGTTCGGCATCTCCCTGGAGGACTATCAAGCGATGCTCGATCAGCAAGGCGGCTGCTGCGCGATCTGCTTCAAGAAACCCAAGCGGCGCCGGCTTAATGTAGACCACTGCCACAAGACCGGAGTTGTACGAGGGTTGCTCTGTGATATTTGCAACGCGGTCCTTGGATTGCTGGAGGACAGCCCGGAAGTGTTGACACGAGCAGCCTCCTACTTACAGGAGTCCCGCTATGTCTCCCGCGCGCTCGGAGGCTCAACGCCGCTATTTGAACTGGAGGATGGGACATAATTGGGTCCGAGCGCACGGATTCGACAATAAAGGAAAGCTGCCGGCTCGCGTCGGCAAGAAGAAAAAGTCGCCCAAACGAAAGCGAGGCAAGTAATGGCCAAGAAGCACAAGGGCAAAGTAAGCATGGGCAAGGATGGCGAGTACGGCACGCACGGTCGCCACGGCGACGGCGCTCACCATCAGGCCAGCGCCAAGCACGCTCACCCGCACCGCGGCCCGTCCGGAATGCCGATGGGCATGATGGAGCACAACCAGGACCGTTCGACCGACGAGCACAACGAGCACCTGACGCTCGACGGGCACACGTTCGGGGAGGACGAGTGCTACGGCGGCCCCGGTCACGATCATCATTTGGGATCGAATGTGTGCGAGGAAGACTGAGCTCGCCTTGCCCACCGATGCGATTTGATCGTCGTCAGGGTTCGCTCGATTGACCAGCCAAGTTTATTAAGGCGGTCTGTTAGGCGATAACGAGGGACTCCAAGTTCAGCAGCCCAATCGGCAATGCACTGGCTCTTGCCGTTGAACGTAAGGATGCGGTTATGACGACTGTTGCGATTCTGTTCGGCCATCGTTGCCCAGCGGCAATTGCCGGGCTCATAGTCGCCATCCTTATTTGGAAATCGGTCAAGCGAGTGCTTGTTGGTAGGGCGATTCCCCATGTCCTCAAGAAAAGCCTTGAAGGAAATCCGCCAACGATCACAGACTCTGACGCCTCGTCCACCCCAAAATCGGAATTGCGGCCGCTTCGGGTTGTAGCATCTTTGGATCATGTTGGCCCAAATGCGATAAATCGCTTGGCGTCGCTCTGGCGAAGTGCTCGCGTAGCCATGTCTCTCGTAATGCGGACTCTCCCGATGTTTCATAGGCCCCCAATTGTAAGGGGGGTGCATGGCTGAATCAACTCTCACCGCTGCGTTCCAGGACCTGCAAGCCGACGTGGGCTTCTACCTCGGCTTCGGTCGCGGTGTAAACTTCAAGCAGCCGGCCTGGGATGATTTTCAGCAAGCCTCTATCGACCGCTGCGTGAAAGGCGGACTCCGCCGCTTCTACTTCAACGGTCATCCGTGGTCCTTCCTCAAGCCGACCGCCTCTCTCGACTTGCCGGTCAATACGCAAAAGATTCCGCTCCCCGACGACTTCGGCGGATTCGAGGGCAGGGTCACCCTGTTCTCGACAACCTCGCTGCAGTGGTGGCCGATTGAACTGACCAGCGAGGGGCGGATTCGCGCCGAGTATAGCATCGTGCCGAGTGCGACCGGGCGGCCGCTGCTCGCCGGCCTGTCGTTCCTGAAGGGCACAACCGGCACGCAGGGACAGCGTTGTCAGCTTGTAATCTTTCCGCAGAGCGACGCGGACTACACCTTGCAGTTTAGTTACTACATCTTGCCCGATTATCTCACTGGCGCTTTTCCATTCGCTTACGGCGGAGCCGCGCATGCCGAGACGCTTCTCGCGGCATGCAAGGCAACCGCCGAGCTGGACCTGGACGACATGCAGGGCCCGCAGGAGCAGAAGTTCCAGGAACTCCTACAGAGAAGTATCGAGTGGGATCAGAAGTCAAAGCCGCAGTCGCTCGGCTACAACGGTGACATGTCGGACATCCGCTACCGCACGGTGCGGCCGGATCAGCACGGCTACAGCACGATCCTTGTCGGTGGCCAACAGTATTGAAAGGAATTCGCATGAACGCACGCGGAACGACTCGGCTGCTGGAAGCGTTGCCCAATGATCCGGTGTTGGTCGCCACTGCGACATTCCAGGTTGACATTAGCATGACCAGGCGGATTATCGTGGTCAATGCTGCCACTTCGACGTTGACCTTGCCGCAAGCCAACGGCTCTGGCACGTACTTGACGTTCATCCTCGGCATCGTGGCGGTCTCGGTCATCTACAAACGCGCCCTGGCGGCCGACCGCTATCAAGGTTCGATCCAAACGGAAATCGACACCAACAATACTGGCAAAACGTGGCAGGCCAATTCCACGACGAACGCCAACACAGTGACTCTGAACGGCTCAACGACCGGCGGGGCAACCATCGGCGACACCGTTTTCTTTACCGACATCGCCAAGGGCGTGTGGGCGGTATGGGGCTCGGTCATAGGGTCAGGAGCCATCGCGACTCCGTTCAGCAACACCTAATCGAAGGAGACCAGGGAAATGGATCAGCAAAACGGCGAACAACAAAAGATCGCCCAACTTCCTGTCATTGCTGTGTTGTGGGATGAAAAATCGCAGGTCGTGCATCTTCAGTTCGATGGCGGCGAAAACGGCGCCTTCAAGCGGTGGGAATTTGTCCTTGCCGTGCTTGATATGGCTCGCAGGAAAGCTGAGGACGGGCTCAAGATGACGCAATTGGCGAATCTTCAGAAGCAGGTGGCCGAGCAGCAGCAGGCGCAGGCGATTGCGGCGCAACTGGAGAAGCAAAAGATTCGCGTGTGATATAGCCGCTTCGCTCACGGAGCCTTTTCCCCTGGTCGGGCAGCACTGGCGGGTGAAGCGGCTTTTTAATTCTACGCCGAAGGGAGGCCGGTCATTCAGATCGACACACGATCAATGCCGTTTGTGCTGTCCAATCCGGGCGGCAACTCCACCGGCGGCGCCGGCGAACCTGTCCCCATATTCATCAACCCGCCAGCCGATCCGGCTCCTACCGGCGTCACCAACGCAGACGACGGCGTGATTGCGATGGCGGAGATGCTGTCGCCAAACGGTTCTGGCTTCGGCGCCATGACCGCCAACTCGTTGATGCTCATTCCCTACGGAGCTGGTAGCGCGACACAGACCTATACGCTGAAGGCTTACGGTTGGCGGGCGACGGCCGGGCAGGGCGGCACTAAGGGCGGACAGGCGCTCGATAACGTGTGGATACCGTTCTTGCTGGCCTCGTTCACGGTGACACTCGGCACGGCTCCGGGACTAACCGGCGGCGATGTGAACGCAAGCCAATTATTCGCGACGACGATCGCGCTGGTGACTGGCAACGCGAACGTCTCGAACGAAATCGTCAGTCCCGGCTCGAACGTGATTGCACACATTATTCTCGATGCGAAGGGCGTGCAGTACGTGGAGTTGCGTTTCACGATGATCTCGGCGACTTCCGGTAATTGCCTCGTAGCGAAACTTTAACATGCCGATGCGTCGGATTGAATTTGATTTGAGCAGTAGCGTTGATCGCATCTCGACGCTGAACGTCGTCGAGGTCGCCGACCCGACAATTGGCGTGCTGTGGAACAACCTGAGCGTGAATTGGGACGCCTGGAATCTTAGCTGGGGTAACTGATGGCGGGACTGACAGGCACACAGCCGAAGAATACGTACGGCGACTTGTTGCAGTGCAACAACGGCGGCGCTGGAGTTCCGGCCACGCTCACCCGCGTTCAGGACGGCTTGGGAGTGAACAGTGGCCTATCGGTATCTCAACAGCAGATTGGCGTCGCTGGTACGGACGTTGGTATCAAGCGTCTGGTAGCGGCGGTCGCCGCCATGACGGACGGCGGCAACACAAACCTCGGCTGGCTTCAGGAGGCTGGCTACGGCGCCCTGGCAAACGACTTCACCAACGCAACCGCAGCACTGGCTAACACAAATCTGTCGTTTACCGTCATTGCGGGGCGCAGTTACCAAATCGCCGGACTGCTCCAGGTCCGCAACTCGGCTGCCACGGAAGGAATCCAGATCGACTTTGCCGGCGGCGCCGCCACGGCAACGACGTTCATGATGGCGGCCAACGCTATCGGCTCGGTGGTAACCGGAACGCTAAGCTCGACTGCATTAGCCGGCGTCATCAATTACTCGACCTTGACCGGCACCGACTTCATCGTGCTTTCCGGCTACCTCAAGGTAAACGCGGCGGGCACGTTCATCATGCGTGCGGCGGAAAATTCGCACGTGAGCGGCACGTTGACGATGGTAGCCGGCAGTTGGCTTTCCCTGACGGACACCCCGACGCTGTAAGGAGCCTCATGTGCCGGCAGTCGCGGACAAGATCGACATGGCTCTCTGGCGGCAATGCCTGCTGGCGGTCCCGCACCAGCCGATTCCGCCCCGCGCCCTTCCTTTCCGCTGTCGCCCAGTAGACGGCTGCAACGTGCTCATCGTCGATGGCTCGCGTACCGACATCCGCCCAGACAAACCTGGCGATGACGACGCACACCCGCACATGGACTTTACCCAAGGGGCAAACGACATGGAGGCCGCCTGGGTGCGTCGCGAGTTCGGCAAAAAGGTGCTCTTGCTCGACAACCGGCTTCCGCCCAGCGAATGGCCGTTCGTCCTCTACCATGAGGCCGGCGAGCGACGCTACATGGCCCGCGGCGACAGTTACAACGTGGCGCACAACAAGATCAACCCGCAAGAGAGGCATTTGCGGATCATGGCCATGCGCGCGCGCATGCAAGCCGTCGCGGGACGACGGTAACTTTTTAAGGAGTTTGTCGTGCATTACAGAAATGGTCGTGTCGCTCAGAACGGCGACAAAGTTGTTCAACTCTCAATGGACGGAGGCAAGGTTGTAGCCATCGGCGTTTTGTATGACGCCACGGCTGGAAACGATTATTGCAATGGCAGCATCGCACCAATCCAACAGGGCGTCACTCGTGCCTGCATCTGCGATTGCCTTCATGCAGATGACGTGACGGCGCTGCTCAAAGAAAATGGCCTCGATAAAAGGCCAAGCGGGAAATGACATGAATGGTCGATGCCTTAATTGCGGGAAATTGGTTCCGGAACTTTCCCAAGAAGCTTTGGAAGCGGCTGGCTGGAGTTACTTCGGACAGATTTCTGCAAGTGGCTTTCCCCGGCACAACTGGCGATGCTCGGATTGTATGGATGATTCGCTTAGAAAACTTCTTGAGTGTGCCCGCCGCGAGGTCCAGCCGATCATCGACCGCGAACGAGAAGGCGAACACATTCCGCAAGGCTTAATGGAATTCAGGATGAGGTAAGGCGATAATGCCAATGTCCGAACAGTTCGGCGACTTCCTCTTCCCCGTGCGCGGCATCGACCTATACGCCGCGTTCGACCATCAGCGTCCGAACACTACCCCGGTCGGTCTCAACGTTCGCGCCTTCGAGCCATCCACGCAACGCGCCCGCGGCGGATCTCGGCCCGGCCTCGTGCAGTACATTCAGCAACAGCTTCCGCTCGGTTTCGTTTCCGGCTCGCACAAGATCCAGCATTTGAACTACATCGTCGATCCAACGCCGCCAGCCACGCCGGGCGATGTCGATTCGCTCGATCCCAATGCGGTAGACGATCCAAGCGATCCTGGACCTGGCGACCCGAACGACCCGAACGACCATCGCGTGCGTTTCCACTTTCCGCGCAGGCGCGTGCGGCGCGGCGGCAATGGGCATCAGCCCAATCGCAACAGCAAACGTCAGAGCAAGCGACGATTTATCCAGCAGGCGAGCGTGGCACTTGTCCAGCCGTTCGGCGACGAGTCGCTACCGCAATACAGCTACTCGCTCGCTTACCCGAATCCGCTTACGCCATCGAGCCTGTTGGTCATGGCGCTTTTCCGAAACGGCCAGGTTGATGACTCCGACCCACAGCCGACTATTGCTGACAGCGCCGGCAACGCCTTTACGCTGGCCGGCAACGCGACGACCCACTTATTCAACAACACGCAAATTTGGTTGTGGTTCGCGATCAACACGCACGGCGCTGTAGCGAACACCGGCACCTTCACGGTCTTTCCTGGTGCTTTCACGACGTTTGAAAACGTGTGCTTTGCGGTGCTCGAATATACCGGGTTCCAGACCGCCGGCCCGCTCGATCAGGCGATTAGCGGGACAACGAACTCGCCTTGGTCGCTCGGCAATGTCGGCGCTGCGGTAAACGACATGGTGCTTGGCGCTTTTGGCGGCTTCTTCGATACCATCAACACCTTCCCTGGCGGCAACACTATGACGCCGGGTGCGCCTTATGTCGCCAGGTCAACGCCATCGTCGGTTGTGGACAACCACACGCAAATTCCCAAGGGCGAATTCTGGCAGGGTTTGTGTGTCTGCGACCATATCGACGTGCAGGCAGCAGATGGGCCGAGCGTCGCGCTCAACAACGTACCGGCCACAGCAGCCGGCGTGGTGTGTTCCTTCAAGGCTCAGTGAGGAACCCATGCCGACGTTGTCGCCAACACAGACTGAGCAGTTTGTCGACCTCGGCTTTCCCCTGGCCGGCATTGACCTGTCCAACGGCTTCAACCGGCAGATGCCGCGACAGATGTTAAACGGCGAATGGGGACGGACGACGCCGGCCGGTCAGAACGTGAGAGGGTTCGAGTACGGCACGCAGCGGTTCCGGGGCGGACAGCGGCCGGGGCTCGTGCAGTATGTGCCGGTGGCAGTAGTGGCCGGCTGGATGCTGCAGGAAATCGCTCTGTTAGTGGGAGATGGTTACAACCCTCCCGGTGGTCATATGCAAACGAGCCCGAGCGGACGTGTGGTAACGTTGGTCGCGGTGTCGCAAGGCAACGTCTTTGTGGCCAACGCTGGCGATACGGTTTGGACCTCGGCCATCAACAACACCGGTCTGAATCCGCCCCTCAACTTCTCCGGCCTCATCTACTCGGCGCCCAATAACCAAAAGCTGTGGTTCGCGGACGGGATCAACTGGTGCTACTACGATCCGTCGATCAACACGGTACAGCCGTGGGTAGCGAAGGCGGGCGGTCAGTTGCCGGTCGATAACCTCAACAACACGCCGCGGCTCATTGTTACGTGGCGCGGGCGGACGTGTCTTTCGGGGTTGCTCAATGATCCGCAAAACATGTTCTTCTCGGCGGTATCCGATCCGACCGATTTTAATTACTCGCCGCTGTCGCAAACTCCGACGCAGGCGGTGGCCCTTAACCTTTCTCCGCTGGGCTTGATCGGCGACGTGGTGACCACGATGATTCCGTACAACGACGATGTGATGCTCGTTGGCGGCGATCACACGATCTACCAGATCAGCGGCGACCCGATGGCGGGCGGCCAGATCGATTTAATTTCCGACGCCATCGGCATGGCCTACGGCATCCCGTGGTGCAAGGACCCTTATGGGAATGTTTATTTTCTGTCGAACAGAACCGGGATTTACACTATTCGCCCTGGGCAGCAGCCCCAACGGATCAGTCAGCCTATCGAGCAGTTGCTACTTAACATCGACACAGGTGCTAACGGCATTCGGTTGCTCTGGAATGATCGTTACCAAGGTCTACATGTTTTTGTGACTCCGCTTGCCGCACCAGGAGTAACAACCCACTTCTTCTACGAGCAGCGTACCGGCGCCTGGTGGACGGACCAACTCGGGTCGACCAACCTAGATCCGCTCTGTTGCTGCACGTTCGATGGCAACACGCCGGGCGACCGCGTACCGCTCATCGGTTCGTGGGACGGCTATGTGCGCGCGATCAGTCCTACCGCCACGACCGATGACGGCTTCCCGATTGCCAGCTCGGTTACCCTCGGGCCGATCCTCACAGGTGACCTCGACGACATGCTGCTCAAGGACATGCAGTCGGTCCTCGGCGAAACGTCTGGCCAGGTCCGCTACGACCTGTTCGTCGGCACGTCAGCCGAGAAGGCGCTGGCAGCCGGCTCGATCCGCAACGGGCTGTGGAATGCAGGGCGGAACTTCACAGGCGCGGAACGGCGCGCGGGTCATGCGATCTGGGTGAAGATCACATCGAGCAATCCCTGGTCGATGGAAACAATTCGCGCGCGGATCGCGACGAGCGGCAAGATCCGTAGGAGGGCAGGAACATGAGCGCACTCGGCGGCGGCGGCAACTTGAATTACAAAATCGGCGGGCAACTCCCCTTCCAACCCGCCGGCAACCCGATCCTCGGCACAGCCCAGATCGGCGCCGGGCTCGGTATGCCGCAAGGTGTCGTCCAGGGCTTGGACACGCTCGCCCAGCAGTACGGGCAGAGTTACCAGAGCGCCTTGAGCCAAAATCAGGCGATGTACAACAACATCCTGCAAGGTTACCAACAGCTCATGGGTAACCAGGTCTCCGCGCAGGGCGGCATTCAGCAGGGCTACTCGAACCTGAAGGGCGAGGTCCTCGGCGACATTTCCAACATCGGCGCCAGCGAGAAGCAAGCGATCATCGACGCCTACACGCAACAGCAGGGGCAACAGTCTCAGGGCCTCATCAATCGCGGCCTCGGCAATGCAACTGTCATGGACTCGATGAACCGCGGTCTGACTTTCGATGAGCAGAAGGCGCAGATCGCCCTGCAAAACCAGATGGCCCAACTCACGGCCGGCTACGCTTCGAATCTCGGCCTGGCCGGGCTCGGCTATGCGAATCAGGCCAACATGCAAAACACGGCGCTCGGCGCCCAGCAACTCGGCTGGATGAACTCGGTCACATCCGGCTATCCAGATCCGAACCAGTACAACGCCCTGTTCGGCCAGGCTGGGCAATTGAATGCGGCGAATCTTGACCGGCGCTTGGCAACGCAAATTGCACAGGCGCGGACCAATCCCTTCGGAGGCGCAGGAGGCGGTCAGGGCGGTCGCATACAGGTTGGGCAGATGCCGGGCTTGAGTTCGATGGGCACGGGCAGCTATGGCGGCGATTACGGCATGGGTGGCATGGGTGGCTACATCGGCGGAGGCGGGTTTGGCGGTGGCCTTGGCGGACAGTATGCATCAACCGGCGGGTATGCTGGCCAGGGGCAGAATTTGGTGATCGACCCGAACACTGGTCAACTCGTTGACCAGAGCCAGCTAAGCGACAACTTCGGCCCCTACGCTGGCGGTCAAGCTTATTCGCCGCAAGACGCTCCGTGGGCTGGCGGTGATCCGTCATTGGTCGCTGCGGAGTTTTCCCAGGCCGACCCGAACGCACAAGCTGGCGGTGGCAACGCCTTCACCGGTGATATCAACAATCCGCTCAGTAGTAACATCAACGACCCATCGAGCATGGCGAACAGTTATGCGATGGACCCCATGCTCATCGACCCGACGATGTCGGGCCAGAGTTACGATTTCAGCGGCTACGGTTCGCCGGGCGATTTCTCCGGCATGGACCTTGGCGGCGGCAGTTACGCTTAACCCCGAAAAGGAGTTTCTCATGCAGACTATGATTCCCGCCTGGCCAACCAACATCGAGCGGAAGTTCCGCCCGATCGCGCGGCTTTTGCACCAGCCAACGCGCCGCGAACTCCGCGAGGCGTTCGAGCTTGAAGACGCGCGGCGCACAGCCGAACGCGAGAACGCTATCCAGTGCTCCGGTACGCGCGGCACCTGGACCGAGCTGATGTACGCGAATTATTCCGACTTCGCGGCGCTGGCCTCGTCCGCGACCGAAGCTTCGCTGTTGGCCGCCGGCCCGAAGTCGCAGCCGGTCATTCCCGCCCTGTTCTGGGATTACAACAACCCGCCGGCTCGCACCATCGGCTTACTTGGTCGCGGAGTGTTCTCAAACACCGGCACGCCGACCGGTATCTTGACCATCCGCCTCGGTACGACCTCCGGCCCGACCTTTATCACCGGCACCGTCGTTGCGGTGAGTCCGACCATCACGACGGCTTCGGGCATCACGAACGTATTCTTCGAGTTCCGCCTGGAGTTGGCCTGCTACACCCCCGGCATCGGCACGGGCAACACGACGTTGAGCGGCGCCGGCTACATCAAGAGCCCGGCCGGGTTTGCCAGCCCGTTCGATTACGCGCTCGAACCGACGACGCCTCCGACCGGAACTTGGACGGCGACCATCGACAATTCGGTAACTCAATACGTCAACGTGGACTGGACCTGGAGCGCTAGCAGCGCCAGTAATACGATCACGTTAAAATCTTTGTACATGTGGGGGTACAACTAGCGTAAAATGACGAACGGCCCGCGTGTTGGAAGCACGGCGGACCGTTCTAACACACTCACCTGAATAGGAGGCGAGCATGCCTAGGAAGAAGTCTACGCCAACGTGTGGACATCCTGGAAGGGAACATTTTGGTCGCGGATTCTGTTACCCATGCTACGTCGTGTGGCTTCGAGAGTCTGGAGAAGGCAAACGTCGCCAAAGAGACTACGTAAGCCGGAATCGCGAAGAGGTATGGGCAAGGGCTCGCGAGCATAACCGCAAAGCCTATGCTCATCCTGATGGCCGAAGGCGCCGCGCTGTTCGCGAGTGTCGGTTCAAGGCGAAATATGGGATCACGATTGCCGAGTATGACCGACTTTGGTTTTTGCAGGGCGGTCTCTGTGCGATTTGCCAGCAACCTGAAACGGCGAAACAACGGTATGGCCTGAAGAGGCTTTGCGTCGATCATGAGCACGTAAGCGGAAGAGTGCGAGGTTTATTATGCCAACGATGCAATCAGATGATCGGGCATGGTGGCGACAATATCGACTTACTCAAGGCGGCAATCGTCTACTTGGACGCAAGCAGCTTTTGATGTGGGGTTACAACTAAGCGGCTTTCGCGGAATACCGGCTGAAGCAGCGCGGCCAACGCACGATCTGCGCTGGCCGTTTCTTTTTCGGGGATCTTCATGGCCGCGCGAAATACTCTCTTAGCGCAATCGCCACGTACCGGCCTACAACCAGCCGTCGCTGTTGCGGTCAGTCAGATAGCCGACGCGCTCGGGCGCATCACGCACAGCCTGCGAGTCCTATTTCTATTGGCGGATGCTCAAAACTCGGCCATGCAGATCGACCTCGATACCGAATTGAGCTATGACGGCGGCCTGACATGGAGCACAAACGGAGCGTCTCGCTTCACGTTCAACGGCCATTCTCAATTCGATCCGACCAAAGGGTTTATCGGCTATGACGCTTGGTGGGGCGGGAACACGCCGCTACCGACCAACGCTCGGCACACGCTCAACATCACTGGCGGAACTTTCTCAATTGGCCTTCAGGCGGGTTAAAGAATGGCTTGGGGCTATCCGAACGATCAGGGCACGGCATTCGGCAGTGTGTCGTCTGGCACGGTAAATGTCGGCACCACTACCACCGGCAACCTGCTGATCGTGGATATTGTCGAGTTCATCGATGGCGGGAATCTCAACGACCCTACGGTTTCCGACAACAGCAGCAACACGCTTACAAAAGTTACTGCTTGCGCTGCCTTTGGCGGCGCAAAGGAGAAAATTTGGCAATACTACGCCAAGAATATCAACGGCCGCTCCGGGCACACCGTAACGGTGACCCCAGCAGGCGGAAGTAATTTTCTCAATGTCATGGTAAGCGAACGGTCTGGTGGTGACACGGTGTCGCCCCTCGATCAATCGGCTACGAGCACCGGCAACAGTTCGACAATTACCGGCGGCACTGTACTCGTAAATAATGCTGGAGAGTTAGTCCACGGCGTTGCCTCGCATGACGGAGGCGCGGCTGTTCAGGTCGTCCCATCAAATCTCACTGATCGAGTAAGCCTGCATACTGGCGGAACTGGCCTTAGTTCGGATTCGGCCGATACGGAAACTAGCAGTTCTTTTATCTGTCAATGGACGTTTGCTGGGCCGTTCAATTGGGGATCAGTTGCGGCGAGCTACAAGTTGGCGGCCGCTGCGGCCGCTGCCATCTCGATTGTTCCCGAATTGTTTCCGGGCCCGGTAGTGATGGGCGACCCGTTCACGCAGCGGGTTGTGCCGACTGAGAGCGGCCTCCTCATCGTCCGGGCTCCGCCCGTCGTCCCGATCACAATAACCCAGCAAACAGCCGGCAAAACCGGCTCAGCAGTGACAGCACTTGCCGACTCCTTCACGATGGCGACACAGAAAAATGCCGGCATCGTCGTCCTCGTCGGCGCCAAGCAAAACGATCCGTCCTCAGTGACGGACAGCCAGGGCAACACCTACTCGCTCGTCGTCAACCATAACTTCTTCGGCGCCGACCGGACGCTCATCTACTACACGCCGACAGCCAAGGGCGGCAGCGACACGATTACGGTCAACTTCTCCAGCGGAACGGACTGTAACTTTGTCGCCTGCGAGTGCTCGAACTCGCTCGGCATCGACGGCTCGACCGGGAATTCGGGCAACAACCCGGCGGCCATGCGCACGACGCTCCTCGCCACTCAGCACTTGGCGACCATCGCCTTCGCCCTGATGAACGATGCTCATAACATCGCGCAAAAGCCGCCCTGGGGTTTCACGAATCTCTACGACGATACGGTCAAGGTCGGCTCGGAGGCCAGTTACCAAAGCCTGGTTGCCATCCAGCAACTCGATGCTCTCTGGGTCGGCTCCTCGACGCCGCAGTCCAATTGCCTGGCGACCTTCTTTAGCACGGGCAACACGATTCCGGTCCCGCCGCCACTCGCCGAGATTTTCGCAGGGCCGCCGTTGCGTGGTGCTCCCTGGCTGGTTCGGCTCCTGCCGACAGAAGCCGGACTACTCGTCATCGCGCCCCCGCCAGCCTTGAGGACCGTGCCCGGCATACCGGAGTTGCTGCAAGGCCCTCCCATGCGCGGGGCTCCTTGGCTGCAACGCGTGGTGCCGACTGAGTCCGGCTTGCTAGTTGTTCAGGCGCCAGCCGTCATCACGGCCTCGCCGTCTTTCCCTCTGCAAGAAATTTACACCGGGCCGCCAATGCGAGGGGCACCGTGGTTACAGCGATTGCCGCACACGGAGGCAGGGCTTCTTGTCATTCAGGCGCCGCCCGCTCCGACGCAACTGCCGACCGTTCCCGTCCAGGAGATCGTTACTGGCCCGCCTATGCGCGGCGCCCCTTGGCTCGGCCGACTGGTGCCGACCGAGAGCGGCTTGTTGGTGATCCAGGCGCCGCCGGTCATCATCACGAAGGTGTCGGCGCCGCTGCAGGAAATTTTTGCCGGTCCTCCGATGAGGGGTGCGCCGTGGCTGGCGCGACTGCTGCCGACAGAAAGCGGCTTGCTCAGCATCCAGGGCATCGCGCCGGTCGTAACCAAGGGCGCGGCTCCGATCTTTGAAATCTTTGCCGGTCCACCCATGCGCGGGGCGCCGTGGATGGCGCGGCTGCCAATTGAAATGCTCGGCCTCGGTAGCGTGCGCTTTCCGCCTGCGCCGCCGCCGATTCCAGGACCGGGCAGAGGCAAGGCTCAGCCATTCCTGCCGCGCTTGCCTGACGCAAGCGACGAGCGGCGACTCGGCCGGATCATGGAGAAGCTCTCTTCGTTCTTCAATAGTCTCGTCAGTCAGGCTATCATCCAGCAGATAGGACCATCAGCGTGGACGTTGCGGCCTGGCGGATTCACCGTGAACCGGCCGCCTGGAAAGAACGACGACTTGACTGCCGGTGTAAACGTTGGCTCGGTGTGGGTCGATACGTCGGCCGGCAAGGTGTGGTTCTGTATCAACAACACTGTCGGCGCCGCCGTGTGGACAGGCCCTTATTGAGGTGACTTATGCCGATTCGATTCGAGCAGCCCGCGCCGATGGCCCCAGGCATCATGGCCGGGGGCGGCGCCGCTCAGGTCTTAACCCACGATCTACCGACGATCGCGCGGCTCTACGAGATGCTGCGCCAGGGCGGCCGCGGCGGCGGAGGTGGAGGGGGCGGTGGTCCGATCATTCAGCCAAGCCGGATGCAGAGCGGGCTCGGCGCCGGAGGCGGCCGCTTCCAGAACATGGGCGGAGGCGGTGGAGGCCGTGTGGCGCCGCAGACATTCAGTCAGGCTGAGCGTTTGCAAATGCAGCATCTGCAAGCGGCCAAGGCTGGCGTCAAGAAAGCACTCTTCGAGGGGACGATCACTCAGGACCAAGCCAACGAGTACGACATGTACATTGACATGGGCCTGAATCCGCTGACAGCGAAATTGCAGCAAGTCCAAATGGCTCAACGGCAGCAGCAAATGCAACAGCAAGATCAAGAGATGCACCGCATCGCGGCTTTGCAGGAAGCCATCCGGCAGGAGAACTACAAGGCCGGCATTCAGGGAGTGCAGGCCAATATCGGCCACGCCGTCAATCCGGAAACCGGCAGGGTCAGCGCCTTCATGCTGAACCACAAGGGCGACCCGGTGTGGATCAAAGACGATTCCGCGAACCAGCAGGCCAAACAGGAAGAACTGCGGATCAAACGCGAGGATGCCGAAAATAAACGCGCTGCCGACTGGGAGAAGCATCAGCAGGACATGGACAACAAGGACTGGGACGCCGGAGTTAAATCGCTGCCACCAGGCGATCCGAACGATCCCAATTCCGAGCCGCAACCTGAGAGAGTCCGCGAGTACGCCAAACAGCGGAAGCAATATCGCGAAGGCAAGGCCGCACAGCGCGAGCAGGAGCAGAAGCCGCCTCCACAGGAACAAGCCGGGCAGCCGGCTCCGCAACAATCGCCAGCGGCCAATCTCGGCGCCGCGCCGATGGCTAGCGGCCAGCCTCCGGCTCCAGCGCGATCGCCTGGCGTGCCGACGACTGCGGAAGCGATCAACGACATCCTCGGCAAGCCGTCGCAATTCGCTCCAGAGGAAGAAGAAGAGGAGTAGTCATGGCTGACGGCGACAATGAGTTTTCCAACTACGACGTCGGCAGCGATCCTACCGGCAACCTCGGCAGCGACATCGGCACGGTTCGGCCAACGCCGGCCCCTGAACTAACTCACCCGGTCATCTCAGGGGTTGAGGGCGGACACGAGCCGACCGTCTACGGCCCACCGGTTCCAGCTACCCAACCAGCGCCGGCCGAGCCGCAGGTCCAACCTCCGCCGCGAACGCTGGTCGATGACTTGCTGGACAAGTACAGCGAGCCGGACGTAATCAACACCCATCCGGAAATCGCCGACATTGAGGGGGCCGGTCAGAATCCGAGCTGGTACAAGGACCGCAAGTTCCGCGGCGACGCTTCGACCTGGGACTACGCCAAACGCGCCGGCGATGCCTTCGAGCGGCGCTTGATCGAGGAGTATCCGGACAAGGCCGAGCAGATCAAGAAGGCCCGCCCGCTATTCGAGAAAGAGATTCAGGGACGGGTTAAGCAGCACACGCTGCAAAAATTGGTTGACGAGTACAAGCACGGTTTAACACCGACCGGCGACCGCACCGACAGCATGTGGAGCGAGGAGCGGGCGCTTTCACACACGCCGTTTCTGGGGCCATACCTCTATAACCCGATCAAAGATCGCATCGACAAGGAAGCAGCCGACGCCGTACTCAAGTCCGGCAACGCTACGGATGCCGCCTACGAGCAATTCGCCCGGCGCATCGCCAGCGACCAGATCGAAAAGGAACGCTCGACCGGCGACCAGGTCGTAGGCAGCCTGCAGGACATGTGGCGGATGGGCTCCGAGTATGCGCTGATGGCCGAGACCGGCGCGCCGGCAGCCGGGGGAAGCGCCGGCGCCAACCTGATGACAAAGGCATTGGGCGAAACTGCCGCGAAAGGTATTCTCGGCCGAGCTGCGGTCTGGGGCGCCAAGCAAGCTGCCACCGGTGTCACCTATACCGCCATGCAGGCTCCGCTCGGTCTCACCGAAGACATTATTGCCGGCAAGAGCCCAAAAGAGATGGGCGACCGCATCGTTGACAACTTTTTCGACAACGTCGCTTTCGGCAGTGTGGGCGGGATCGGTGAGGCCACAGGCGCCGCTGCCAAACGTGGCATTGCCAGCGCACTCGGCCAGAGCGCGAAGGAGGCATTGAAGGGCACGGCGAAGATGCTCGTAGGCGGCGAATTGTCGCAAGACGCGAAGTACGCCATCGGCCATTCGGAACATGCCGGACCATTGACCGCTCTCATCGACCCGCGCAGCACGGAGGGTGAGCGTGCCAGGGCCACGCACGAGCTCATGGTCAATGGCGCCGGCATCTTTGGCTTTGAAGCACTCAAGCAAATGTTGGGCGGAGGCGGCCGGCTCGATACGTCGCTCAGCAAAACAGCCGATGCCATGATCGGGAATGAACTGGCACGGCAGGAGGCCGCCAATGCCGTGAAGGAGGCCGCCAGCGGCACGCCGCCAAAGTTGACAGTGGCCGAAGGGCTTCGGTTTGCCGAACTCGTTCGTAAAGGTGTGCCGCCAACTCAGGCCCGCGAGAAGGTGGTATCCGCAAGGCCGGAGCCTGAACCGCCAGCCGCACCGGAGGAAGAGGGCGGATCTGAACCGCCTGAGCCCCCTCCGCCACCACCAAAATCCGGCAAGGAAATCCTTTCCGACATCGACACGCCGGCCGCCAGGACGTTGATGACCCATCCCAAAATCGAGGACATCGCCGCGCACGTTCCGCCCGGCAGCGAGCACGTCGGCAGCGGCGGTTCGTCTGTCGTCCTCAAAACCCCTGCCGGCGATGTGGTGAGGATCGGCCTGAAGATCCCACGGGCGAACATCCCCGAAGTCCTGCAGCCAACTTCACGCGACGTCATAAGCACCCACGCGGTCGAGCGCTTGCCCTTCGTCGATACCAAGGGCATGGGCGAGGCCGAACTGAAGGAAATGGACGCCAAGCTCGCGGCCAGGGGCTATACTTTTGCAGACCGCGATGCCAGCAATTTAGGGCGGACGTTCGACGGGCAGTTAGTCGTGACGGACGCCGGCGCGGTCCGCCCAATGACGGCTGTCGAGAAGATGCGGGCCAAACAAGCCCCGGCACCGTCCGAAGAGAAAGGCAAACAGTATGCGGCGGCAGGCGGCGCTCAGGCGTTGCTGGAAAAAGCAGCGGTTCAGGCAAGCGCGTTGCGCGAGCGATTGGCCAAGCGGGAAGAAGAAGTGCCGCCTGGACAGCCGGCGCCGGAGCCAGAGGCACAGGGCAGCGACTGGCGAAAGAACGTTGTGCGCCTGCACGCCACCGGTTACCTGAAGGCGATGGGCGATACCTTCGCTCATCCGTCCGTCGAGAACTTGAGCCGCGCTGCCGACGTGCTGCAAAGATTGCACGACATGGCGCACAGTCGCGGCCTGGACCCCGCTAAGATGATCGAGGAGGAAATGCCGGAGTTCAAAAGCCTCATCGACAAAAACGGCGAGGTCTTGAATCACTGGGCGAACCATCCGGAAGAAATACCACACAGCCAAGAGGTGAAAGATGCAGTCAATAGGGCAGGAACCGTCGCCCAACGTTGGGGGCTCGACCCGGCATCCGTTCGACGTGCCATTGCAGGCCGTCTACAAGTCGCGCATGAAGCAGCTCGGCGTGCTGCTGCGGCTGCGGTCGCTGCACCAGGCGAAGGTGGTCCGGCCGAAGGGCTTCCCGAAGTTCGTGGGGGAGCCGGGGGCGCAACCCCAGGGGCCGCGGGTGCCGTTGCCGGCGGCGGTGAAGCCGGTGGTAACGTCGTAAACCCGCTGCCGCCGTCGTTGCAGGGCGACCTGAGGCGGCTGGTCGAGTCGGGCGACCGCGTGAGTATGGCCGACGCTAAGGAGTTTTTGAAGCGGCACTACTCGGATGCCGAGATTAAAAACATCCTCAAAGACGCCGGCAAGTTTCCCGAAGGCGTCGAGAGCAACATCAAGGGTTCAGCGCTTCGCGGACATGCACGCCAGGCCGAAGGCGGGTATCGCAAGTGGGCTCTGGAGCAGCACTTTTTAGCGGAGATCGCCAAGCATGAGCAAGGACAGGTCGGACCAACATCCACCGGGGCCGCTCAGGAGGCTTTACACGGTGGGCAAGCGGATGGGGTATCTCAGGCAAATGCGGAGGCTGGGATTAAACCCGTACGCGCAGAAGCCCCCGACATCCGCCCAGGCGAAGCCTCCCCAGGAGCCGCCCCAAGCCAAGTCGAGCCAGGCGTCGCCTTCCGACGCGAGCCAGGAGCCGGAGAGCCCACCGGAGCAAGCCTGACCAAAGCCATTACCGATTTCGCCAAGGGCGATCAGGGCGCCATGGACCTCGGCCGGGTCGGGCAGTGGATCGCCGACAAATTTAAAGGCACCAAAGACCGCGTTGCCAAAGAAGCCGCCGACGTTTCCGACAGTGTCAAGATTGCCTTCGCTCCCGCCACTCGCGGCGAGCAGGCGAAAAAAGGCGCCGGCGTCATGCGGCAGAACCTGGCTGTCATGGCCAGGCAGAAGGAAGTTGCTCAACAGGCCATGCTCGCCAGCGAGCGCTACTTCGAGAAGAATATCGAACGCGCGCCAGACCCCGCCACGCGTACCGCCCGCTTCCTGGAGTTCACTGACGGTTTCGAGAAAGGCGACTACAGCAAACTCCCGAAAGAGATTCAGGAGTTCGCCAAGACTGCTCGCGAGTTGCTCGATGCTCGCGGCAAGCAACTTGCCGACCGCGACCTGATACAGCCAACCATCGACAACTACATGAGCCACCTGTGGCAAAAGCCGAACAGCCAGCTTCCGCCCGAAGTGATCGGCGGCATCCTGTCGTCAAAGCGGCCGATGGCTGGCAAGGAAGGTTTCCGCCGTCAGCGCTCATTAGAGTTTTACCGAGACGGCATCGAGGCCGGCCTGGAGCCGGTCAGTTACAACCCCGCCACGCTCATCACGCACAGCTTGGTCCAGATGGACAAGTCGATCATGGCGCACGACGTGCGCGAGGAGTTGAAGGCGAGCGGGCTCCGCCAGTTTGTCGGTCTGGGTCAGGAGCCGCCCAAGGGCTGGGTACGCGGCAACGATCCAGCCGACACGGTCATGCAGCGGCAGGGAGCGGAGCAGGGCGGCCCGATCTTGCGCGGGCATCACTACTATCCAGAACCTGTCGCCATGATCATTAACAACTACCTGCAGCCCGGCTTACGCGGCAACAAAGCTTACGACATCATCCGCGAATTCGGCAATAACCTGAACCAATTCCAACTAGGCTTTGGTGCCTTCCACGCCGGCTTTGTGGCGCTCGACACGCAGATTTCAGCGGCCGCCCTGGGGCTGCAGCAGGCCAGCCAAGGCCAGTTCCTTAAAGGGGCTGGTAACCTTGCGCTGTCGGCTGTTCCGCTCGGTCCAGGGATCAAGGCTTTAATAAGCGGCTCCAAGGTGATGCGGGAGTACTACTCTCCTGGGTCTCAGGGCGGCGAAACTGCCGAGTTGGTGAAGTCGCTTGAGGAAGCCGGTGGCCGGGCCAGAATGGACAATTTCTACAAAAGCGACCATATCGAGCGCTTCCGCCAGGCTATAAACGATATCCGCCAGGGTAAGGGCGGTTTCGGGAGTGCCCTTTACAACGCATTTCCCGCTCTGGGCGACGCGATCTCCAAGCCGATCATGGAATCCCTCGTTCCGCGGATGAAACTGGGCGTATTCGCTGATATGGCACGATCCGAGATGGACCGGCTGGAAAGGTCAGGCCAGGCCCTGGACACTGCCGCCCGCCGAGACGTGCTCGGCAAAGCCTGGGACAGCGTCGAAAACCGCCTTGGGCAGATGACTTACGACAACCTTTTTTGGAACAAAACCGGCAAAGACTTGGCTATGATCGCCATTCGCTCTGTCGGCTGGAACCTCGGCACCGTGCGCGAGTTGGGCGGTGGCATTAAGGATATTCCGAGTTCCGTCATGGGCACGCTGAAAGGGCAGGGGATCTCCTCGCGGCTGGCGTACACCGTGGCCCTGCCGATGGTAACTGCCTTCTACGGCGGGATCATGCACTACCTAATGACCGGCCGACCGCCTGACGAGCTGAAGGACTACTTCAGCCCAAAGACCGGCCGCACCAACAAGGACGGCAGTCCGGAGCGGTTGAGCATGCCGTCCTACATGAACGACGTGCAGCACGCGACCAACCGTGCCGACGAGGGTCCGATGCGCGTGGTTCAGAATCTCGGCCAGATGGCCAAGTCGAAACTGAATCCGCTCATTGGTCTGGTTTCGGACATGGTCTTTAACGAAGACTTCCACGACGGCGCCATTCGCAATCCGAACGATCCGGCCGTGAAGCAAACGATGGACACGGCCAAGCACTTCATTGCATCCTTCGAGCCGTTTTCGACGAGAGCGTTTTCCGATCAGACGGCGAAGGGCGCTCCGCTGGGGCAGCGGCTGGCTGGGCTGGTCGGATTCAAGCCGGCGACCGCGAACGTTACGCACACCTGGGAGCAGCAGCGCCAGCAGGAGACGGGTAAGAAGGTGCAGTTGACTCCGCAGGAGAAGTTACGTCGCGCCAGGAAACCTTAATCTGCGCGCAAAGTCTTTATACTAAATACATTCTCGCGCAAAAAAGCCGATGAAGCGGCTCCGCTTCCGCCGGTCAGCCGGCGCGACAAAGGCACGGCCCTGAGCCGTCCCAGCGGATCATTCGCCAATCAAGGCGTGTATTGCAGGTAAGGGTTCCACCTCTTCCGCAACGCCGACTCCTTTGCGTGTTCTGCCAAACTTTGGCTGTTACAAGGGTTGACTGCTGGAGAAGTGCGTCCCTAAAATGCTTCTATCCGGTGACGCGGCCTCACCAGCCGTGGTTATTTGGCCGGTCGGGTAGGGTCTCCCCCATGCTCGACCGGCCTTTTTCACGTATCCGGTTCTGGAATCAAACCCGCCTCGGCCGCCAGGCGTTGCATGAGCGGATGCTGCCTGAGCTTCCACAGCGCCCGCGTTTCGAGCTGCTGACAGCGGGCCTTGCTAATACCCATGATCTTGCCGCACTCGGCAAAGCTGCGCACAGCGCTGCGGCCCTGGGTGCAGTGGAGCGGCAGTTTCAGCTTGCGCTTGTCGAAAATTCGGCTCATGTCCGCACCAACTTTCCGCCACGAATGCCGAGCTTGACTACCGGGTCGATACCGTACTGTCGCCGCCATCGCCGGCAGCCGTCGTCGCCGACCTTGAGCCCATCGCGGCAGATGTCTGGTCTGTGCTCGTAGTGCTTGCAACGCTTGGTCTCGGCGTCATACCAGATGCACGGCGAACCATCGGGCGGAAAGAATCCGCGTCGCCACTCGGCGAGCGTTGCCTCCATCTCGGCGAGCAGGGCAGGGGGCGGCTTGTGGTTGTCGCGACCCTTGAGGATGCCGATGTAATAGCTGATCGGCAGGCCGCCCTGCTCCCGGCAGCAGGCACCGCAGTCGTTACAGTTTTCGATAACCGGCAAAGAAAGTTTCAGCTCAGCACCTCCACGATCTTCTCCCAATCCCGCGGCCGCCAGGTGTAGCACGCAACGCCGTCGCCGACCTCGTTGAGCATTACGAGCCATTCGAGTTGCTCGCACGGCACGGAGGCTCCGTCGCGCTTCAGCTCGACGAACAAGAGCCGCGTTTTCCAAAAGCCAAAGCGGTCCTGCGCTCGCCGCACGAGGACCATATCGGGAAACCCAGCGTCGCCCGTGAACGCCGTTCGCCAGCCCTTGGCCGTCCGCCCAGGGCGGAAATGCACGAATCGCCAGCCGCAAGCCCTGGCCAACTGGCAGACTTTTTGTTGGAGCGACCCTTCTGATTCGGGCGGCAGCGTCGCCGCCTGCTTACGTGCCATGTGCGGCCTCCGCTCGTTGCTTCCGTCGCAAAGCGTTTCTTTTGTCTTGGCAGTCGTCACAACGGTCGGCCGTCCTACCACGAGGTTTTCCGCAAATTCGACACATGCCAAGCAGCTTCTGTTTCTTCTGCCACTTTCGCTGCCTGGATTCGCTCTCACGTGCGGACATTGGCGGACTCCTTGAGCCGGAGTTTGTGTTTTTCTGCCACCTTTGCCAGCTTCGCCTCGACGCGACGGTCCAGCTTCTCGCCTTCGATGCCGAAGCACTTCGCCAGCAGTTCCAGGTAAACCCGGATGTCGGCAATCTCGTCGCGGATTTCTTCGCTCAGATCCGCGCCGTCTCGCCAGCGTTTCTTGATGTAATTGGCCAACTCTCCGGCTTCTCCACACAAAGCAAGAGCAAGGAACCGTTCGTCAGTGTTGGAAAATGCCTCAAACAGATGGCCCGTCATTCGCTCGTGCAGTGTGAATAGGTCCATGAATCGGCTCCAGTAAAGTTAAAGCCCTCAAGGAGGCCACGTGCTTGCACTCCCTGTCCGGCGTGTTCGCCCGCCGGTGGATGAAATCTCGGCAATCGCAGTGCGGCCCGTGCCGCCGGTCGAGCGACACCGTGTACTGCTGCTTGCCGCCCTTGTGGAAGTTCTTGTGCAACTTCCAGGCACGCAGGGTGCGGCCGTCGTCGTCGGGGATGATCGGCTCCAGCCGATAATAGCTGGCGTCGATTTTCAGGACTAATAACCAAGTGTGGTTCACTTGAACGCCTCAAGCATCGCCAAGACGCGTTGACACGTAGGGCAAAAAGCTTCGTTGTGGCCTGCAGCAGTTGGGCCACAGTGCATGAGTTTGTGGTCATGCCATAGTTCGAGCAGCAGAGACTTAAATTCCGCAAGCAACGACAGCATTTTCCGCCCTTTCGAGCTTCCCTCACATGGTCGGCCTTTCGGCTCGCTGGCGATCTTTTCGCTCCTGCTTGGATAGCCGCTTCCAGCAGGTGTTGCATGTAACCGGGTAGCCATGCTCGTACAGCTCGCCATTGTCGTCGAGGAAGTACGCGCCGCACACTTCGCAGCAGCAGCCTTCAATCATGTCGTCTGCCATCTCACCCATTAGGCGTGTGGCTCCCCATCTCGGCTCTTTGCCCAGAACTCCATCATTAAACCTCGCGGACAATCGAACACTTTGGCCGGCGCCGGAGTTCGTGAACCGTCGCCACGATTTGCTCCGGCGTCATACCCTCGCGCCGGCCGACAATGGCCAGCAACTCCGCCCGGATTACCGCCGCGCCGACGAGGACCGTCCCCGTCCGCGGATCGCCTTTGCGGATCCGACCGTTGTGCGCCTTCTGGTGGCAATTGTTGCCGGTAAACGGCGGGCACAGCGCCAGCAGGTTGCAGGGGATGTCAAGCCATTGGCCGCCGCCCATGCCCTTGGTGAAAATGTGTGCGCACTCCAGGCCGGTCGGGACGTATTTGCCGCACCATTCGCAGTGAGTCTTGCGGTTGAACTTGGCTCGCAAGACGTCGTCGATCACTTCCACTATTTGCAGTCCTCGTCGAAGGTACAGCGCTCGGTGAACTTCGCGCCGCACACTCGGCACTCGTAGCCGTCCCAGTCGTCTATTTCGCAATGGGCGAGATGCCATTGATGATGGCCGTCGCCGCAGTCCTGTTTGCCGGAAGCCGGCATTTTGTAGGCTTGGCCGTTCATAAACGTTTCGCGTGTCATCAGTCCCTCGCATCCGGCGTTCCCGGCGGCAACGGTTTCGCCGGCGCCCACACCGCATTGACCCAGGACAACACCCGATCTATTTGCGGCTCTGACAGGTTGCTCATGATGTCGTCGATGCCCTGCATGGCCAAAATTTCAGGATTGCTTATTAGCTTGCGGCGCACCTTGGCCGGTTCTTGGTAGGGCGGCTCCGGCGGCTGGGTCCGCTCGTCGTTGTGCGCTGTTTCCCGGTTCGCTGTTTGTAGGTCTTTCATTCGTTGCTCTCTTCAGTTCATCGAAAATGTTGCCAAGTAAAACATCCACCTTCTCTGCCTGCTGTGACAGTCGCCGCCAGGTTGTTGCCGCCTCTTCCCTGTCCCGCCGAATGAAGCCGTCGAGTACGATGGAGCGCAGCACATGGCGGTAGCGGTCGATAAACTCGTCTCGCGGTGTCGGCATCCGTGCTTACTCCTCGCTTTCTTCCTCATCGGAATCGGTCGCACGCTTGACTTTTACTTTGGTAGACGACAGCACCGTCACAACGCACGAGTCGTACTGGTACGTCGTCTGGTGGTGCCGCTTCATCTGTTCGAGCAGCTTGTCGGATTTTTCGGTTTCCTCCTTCGACAGCCGCATGCGGTTGTCTCTGGCATCTAAGTAGGCTGCGGCCGCCCGGTCAATTTCCGGAATGCTTACGGCTTCCATGCCGGGCAGCTTTGGCTGCCGGGGGCGCCGCGTCCGTTTTCGTTCCTTGGTCTTTGCCACTGATTTCTCCTTTCGGTGTGAGAGGTTCAATTACCCGTACCCGAACCCGGACCCGAACCCGTCCCCGTACCCGTCCCCGGACCCGTACCCGGACCCGTACCCGGACCCGGACCCGTCCCCGGACCCAGACCCGTACCCGTACCCGAACCCAGACCCGTACCCGTACCCGTACCCGGACCCGTACCCGGACCCGGACCCGTCCCCGGACCCAGACCCGTACCCGTACCCGAACCCAGACCCGTACCCGTACCCGAACCCAGACCCGTACCCGTACCCGTCCCCGTACCCGGACCCGTACCCGAACCCAGACCCGTACCCGGACCCGGACCCGGACCCGGACCCGTACCCGTTAGCTGCTTTTTGGATGTATTCACCGGATTCGCCGTGAATGTACTCGGCAGCAGTTCCGGCAATGATTCGACGGTGCTTCATCAGCCACTCGCGCACGCCGTCGAAGCACGCGCCAGTTTCAAGCACGTCAAACACAGTTACTCGCTCGCGATAGTGAGGCCAACTCATTTCGCGGCCTCCCAATTTTCCACGGCAGCCGGTGTGACTTCAAAGACTGCGGTGATCTTCCGCAACTCGATGTCGGCTCGCGCGGAAATCTTGCTCGATGAAGTCGGGCCGGTTTCTGCCAACTCCATCACGCCGCGCGTCGTGCCCCAATAGATCGCCATGCGCGCCTTTTTCAGATGGATTACGTCGTCGCTCGTGTCGGCCGTGTAGCCGAAGAACACGCCGCGGAATTCCGTGCATACGATTACAGGTCTTTCCTTTGCCACTACTGGCTCCTTTCAAAAAGGGAAATCGGCATCGCGTCGCGGCGGTGCAGCGCCTGGCTGCCGTTCGCGACGAATCGCCTTACGTCTCTTGGCCGGGCGTTTGTCCGGCAGCTCCGCCATGTCCACGCAGTCCAGGAGCTGGGCTCGCTGGGCGTACTTCAGGAGCTGGCGGATGCGCAGTATCGCCGGCACGTCGGCCGGCTTCGGGCGAAGGGTGATTCGGTACAGGACGGATTTGCCATCGGCCATGAAAGTAGTCCTCCCTGCAGCCCTCGCACACGGGGATGCCGATGATCGCGGTCGTGGCCTTCTTAACGCAGTTGAAACGCTGGCAGATCATTCGTCGTCGCCGCCTTTCTTCGGTGGCTTGCAATGCGAGTGGTGACTCTTCCAAAGCTTCGAGCAGTCGAGCCCGTGGTGCCAGGCGATCATGACCGGGCGGTTTTCGATCAGCTCGAACTGACCGCCTCCGACCTCGAAGTCGAGCGCGATGTAGCTGCCGTTATCGTTGGGACCGGCCCACCAGATTTGTTGCCCGCACTGGTCGCACGTGGCCTGCCGGGGCGGATCGGCGGGCTTGATCGGTGCCTCGTTGAGTTGCCGGTAGGTGGTCAACAGCCCTTCCAGAGAGCGGTAGGCTGTGTCCACGGTGGCCTTGGAAACGTCGGCCAACCTGGAGAGGCGTTTGAGTTCATTCCGCCAAAACTTCTCGGCGGCCTCGATGCGCTTTTCCCAGGCCTGGCGGTCGTCCCCTGGGTCGCGTTTGCTGCCTGTCTTTGTGGGCCTGTCCTCATCGAGCAAATGCGCAATTTCGGCGCTTTTGTCGCGAAACTTCTTCATCGCCCACTGAACCGTTCGCGGCGCAAGCCCTTCGTCTTTCAAGAGCTTAAGGAATTCGCCATGCTCGCAGAGGTCCTTTGCGGCGATGAAGAACTCTCCAGCCTCCATCGCACTTTTGATGACGCCGTTGAGCGATAATTTGCCCCTTGCTACCAGCCTTTTTTTCTCGTCGGTTGCTGGCCTGACCATGCCGGGTGGCGTGAAGTCCAGCCCTACGCCAAGCATTCGATTAGCCATTTCCGATAGTCCTCCTTGGGCGTACCCCGCGATCATCGCGGTCCTGGCCGGCCTAGACCGGCTCCTGTGCCACTGCCGCCCCATTGGTTCAACTCCGCCAACTGTTCTTCCTCGCACGCGCGGCAGATGCCGTGGGTAATGGCGAAATCGGTTATTCGAAAGGCATCCAAAAGCTCCAGGATCGGGCCGCCAACAGCGGCACCATCCGCCCCGATTTCCCGCTTGCACCAGGCGCAGATACGCAGCATGGCGGTCATAGCCGCTCATCCTCCTCGGGCACGTAGGCGGAATTTCCGCACTCGTTGGCCTCGATGTACCGGCAGATCCGCTCCAGCAGGCGCGAGTGGGGCTCGGCCAATTGGCGGTCGATTGCGCGTTGCACAATCCGGCTACCGGCATGGTGAGCCCGGCAGAAGATGCCGTCGATTTTTGTTGTGACAACTTTCACCCGCACATCGACCGGGCCGCCGTGATGGGGCGGGCATTCATCCCATCCAAGTTCGGCCGCCTCCATCTCGTACTCCAGCAGCAGCGTTATAGCGCACGCCTGGCCATCGAACTCGAAATCGTCGATCTGCATAGTTAGTTCACGCATGGCGATCCTCGATTATTGGGCGGTTCTTTACGACGGTCGGACTTCCTTCAATTGAGCCGATCAAATTGTCAATCGCTTCTTCCATGCGGGCGGGCACGACGTATACGCACACTCGGCGACCGTCAACGATGGTGTACGTGGCTCCCGCTGGTCGCCCGTTTGCGGCTTCTTCCATGTGATCGACCAACGTTCGGATGACGCTGGGCAAGATTTCTAAGAAGGTTGAAAACTGGCGCTTCTTCATTTCCGCCCCTCCACATCGGCAATCGCCAGGCGGAACGTATCCGCCGTGTCGTCGCCTGTAAACTGCTTCAATCGGCTCATGTACATCTCGTGGAATACGTCGAGCACTGAACGGAGTTTGGCCGTGAATGCGTTCGGCTCCGTGCGCACGAGGAGCGGCGGGAAGCCGGGGCAGTAGCTCAGGAAATCCCACCAGGCGAGGCCGGTAACAATGAGGCCGCCGTGGACCTGGCAGAGATGATCGGCTGGAACGCCGCCTTGACGCAGCCAGCGGACGTGAGTTTTCGGCTGGGGGCACTTCAGCTCCAGGCCGCCGAGAGCTTTCCCCCAGATCGAAAGAGACGGGTCGCTTGGCTCAAAGCGGCAGTCGGCCGGCATGGTCTCGTCGGCTTGTGTTATCAGTCCATCAGGCGAGCAGCCAAAGCGCCCGTCATCCGTCGTGATGAGTCCGACTTGTGAAACCTTGACCCCTTCCTGAAACTCGTACCACCTGCGGGCCTCGGGCTCGGTGTCCACGCCGTTCTGCGCGGCGCGGCTCGTGTACTGCGGGCCTGGCGTCGCTGGCGAAAACCGCTCGGCGATCAGCTCGTCGATATAGTCGTCGGCTGCGCTGGCGAGCTCCAGTTTCTTCGGCGTCAAGATCCGCCCGAACTCGCTGGCGGTCGGCAGGCCGCGGCGATGTTCCCACCACTCGGGCGACATTTGCCGGCATTCGATGATCTTCACAGGCCCTCCTCTCGCACCTGGATCTCAATGCAATTCGGATCGCGCGAAGTTGTCGAGGCGAAGAGGTCGAATTTGCTGACAAAGCGAATGCCAGGACCATCGGCGCCGTAAATGGCCGCTATCAACTGACCGCGGCACCAAACCTCAACGACCTTTTCGCCTGGCAGTTCTGAATGCTCACGCAAGCAAAGCTGACTTTTCACTTGCCGCCTCCGTTGCTATTGCCCGGCTTGTACGTTTTGAGCGACTGCGGACTGTTGCGCGTCGCCCAATCCCGCACGCCTTCCATCGCCTTTACGTGGTTTGCCTGCAAGATATGGTCGATGTCGGCCACCTCCAGCCAGCGGCACAGGGCGGAAACGTCCGATACCTTCATGCCGACGTGCCGGATGAACTCGACCAGGGCGGCCTTCTGCTGCTCGGTCAGGTAATCGTGTTGCGTCTGTGCGTCGTCGTCTTGATCCGTGCCGACGATGTTCAGCGCGGCGCAGAGAGCATAGCGTTTGGCGTAGCTCAGGGCGGCGCCGTAACGTTGCGGCTCGCTGGCCTTCAGGTCTTTCGGGACTGGGCAAGTAAACGTCCGGTCCTCAAAGTAGCTACCCACGCGGATGCGCACGGTGACCTTGAGGCTGGCCACGCCGCTTTCCTCTTTGTGCTCGCTGTCGAACGCGCAGGCGATTCCGCACGTTGCAAGGTGGGGCCTGGCCGCGGCCATAACGTCATCGAACGATGCGTATTTGAACGCGAACTCGGTCCCTGGTTTGGCCTTCGTTTCGCGCCACTTCACGATTGGCGGACACAGTTCCTGGAACTTCGCAAGCGCTGCCCCGAACGCCTGAGCCGCTTGGTTCTTCTCCCAGCGCTCGACGAGGTCCATCATCTTTTCGAGTTTGGCCGGGTCCGCGCCGCGCTCGATGAGCGATTGCAACATCAGCATCGGATTCGGCTGTTGAACAACGACGGGCATGTTCGCGTTCACGGTGTCGGTTGTTTCGGGCATGTTGGCTCCTTTTGAATCGGGAAAAACTCCCACCGGGACGACTGCGGTTTTGCTGCGCCCGGTGGGAGCGACAGCAAGCGTCTGATGACGCCACGTCCAGAGAATCAACGCCGCCTCGCCACCGGCATCGGCCGAATGACGGGCTGGCTTATCGTCATGTACTTCCCGCCATCGCGGTAGGTAATCATTCCGCACTGGTCGGGAGCGAGCGTCTTTTTAACTACGGTCGGCTTCTTCGCCTTTGGTGCGGGTTTGACGGGCTTCTTCTCCCCGGCCGTTGCCGCAAAAGCGATCAGGAAGGCAAGTACAGCACCGAACAGAAGTCGCCACATAAAACGATTCCTCCAAAAAGGGCGAAAGATTAGTGCGGCTGGCCGGGCTTGAGTACCGGCTTTAGGGATACTTTTCCTGGACCTATCGCCTCCAGTAGGCATGCGGAGAGGACATCTCCCCACGGAATTTCCTCAAACGCTGCGTGTCCATCCACGCCGCAGCCGCAAAATTCCGCTCATCGCCGCCAGAACAGCAAACGCCGGCCACCGCTGCAGCCTTGAGCGCTGCCGGCGCACGCCGTTGCCGACTGGCTGTAGCCGGCAGACTGATTACAACCGGCCTGCGGAGCCGTGTAGATCGGCGCAGGCGCGGCGATCACGGCCGAACTTGAGCAGCCATAGCTTGCGGCCTGGCCAGAGCAGCCGGCGCCACGGCGGCCGCCGCCCTTGTGCTTGTGGCATGCGTCCGCATGCAGGCCGAGGGCCAGGGTTAGCGCGATGGCGCCGAGGCCGAGTAACAGGAACGATTTCATTCGCATCCTCCGCTAAGGTGAACGGGCGAAACAACACGCAAAAAATTGGCGCCGCCGAGGGTGACTCGCAATCGGAAGGAGGAACTAACTCCCCCGGCGGCGCCGTGGTTCAAAAGGGCAAGTTCGGGTCTGGCTCGTAGGACTCGCTCCGCGCAGCGTCGGCCGCAATTTCTTCCATCAGCGCGGCCGCGTTCGCCTTGCCCTGCTCGTGATTGCCGAACTCGTCCCAGGCGGTCGGGTCCTCTTCGATCTCGCGCCAGCAGTCGAGGCAGACGCCTACCTTGGCGTGCAGGCACGTCGGGCGGACCTTGCGCCGAAAGTCGGTTTCCGCAAGCCAGTCCTCGATACTGTTCTGGATGTGCTGGGCGAGGTCCTGAACTTCGCCGGGCAGAACGTCGCCCACGTCCTGCATAAAGTGCTCGGCCAGGTCTTGGCAATTTTGGTCGTAGCTCATGATGGTGAATCCTCGCAAACGAACTCATAAACCGGCTCCGTCCCCTTTTGCACCTTGCGACACGTGGCGCCTTCCCTAGCGAGAAAAACCATTAGCCGCAGGCGATACTTTCGCCAGTGATTTTCTTTGTCAGCGTTCGCTTTCGCCTCCGCCTCAGTTTGGAGGTTGTACGTCCGGCGGTTGACCTCGACGTAATCGGTGTAAGCGTTCTGCTTGTCCGTGTGCCAACCGCGCGAAGCCAAGTCGCTGAGCAAGGGGATCGCATCGCGAAAAGTTTTCACGTCTCGCTGCTGGATAGCCACAAACGGCGGTTCGGCCGTCCAACGGATAATGCGCACGTCCAAGGAAAGGTGGCTGAATGCGCTCTGGACGGCGTGCGCCAAGGTGGCCACGTCTTCGAGCGTTAAAACTTCGGCCTTCATATCCCCCAGGTGTTGCAGTTCTACAGTGATGCAAGGCGGGTACGGTACGCCATCAGGGATTACGGTGATTTCCGCCATAGCTAAGCCCCCGATCCTTGCGTGTAGGCGCCGGCTTGGCCGCGGTCGCGGGGCGGGACTTCCTCGCGCGGTGCGGTGTCGCCGCGAGCATGGCAAAGTAGGTCGTGGCATAGGTGCCAGCACTGCAAGGGCATACCACCGTTCACGCCGTCCATGATGATCGGCGCCGAGGCGTCCGGTGTGGCCTTCAAGGACAGGCGCCGCGTGTCGGCGATGTAGTCCTTTTTGCTCTTGCTCTGGCGCTCCAATTCGGTCGCGAGTTCAACTAACGTACGTCCAGACTTCATTGGGAACATCCCTTCAAAAAGTCGCCGGCTGCAGGAACATCCAGCAAAGCCGGCTAGTTGCTTCTCCCCCAGGTGTACGCGCTCCAGCCGTGGCGGGTATTCGCCTTCGCCGGACGGATTTGGCCGCCACGGTGGAGCACTTGTATTCAGTTTGCCTCTTTGCTGACCGGCGAAGGTCTGTCGTCTCGGACAAAGATAACGCGCCGCGCGCGTTTGTCAACTGGATTTTTTCAAGTGCTGTAAACGGCTGCCAGCGGTGGGCACTTTTTGTCAGGGTAGATGGTGCCGACGCCAGCAGGCCAAGGCCGCTTGGCGATGTCGCCCATCTCATCGCAGTGCCTGACCTCAACATTCGCCCCTGCTTCGAGCAATCCGGCAGCGAACGCCTCACAGGTGCGGAAGTCGGATTGCATCACCCGGAACACTGTTACTCGCCCCTCGCTGTAGCGGAACACGTTGGCAATCCCATTCTGGTAAACCAAGGCATAGTCGCTCATTGAAACAACTCCGGTTGATCGGCGCGCGGCTGGGGTCGCCGCGGCGCCTTGTCCACAAAATCCGCTCAAGTGTCCCGCCAGGAGGGCGCGGGGCCATGCCGCCAGGGAATAGCGGCCGTTGCTGCAGCACACACTCCGCATAGATGCCGTCGAACATCGCCGGCTGCTCGGTGAGCGGCTGCTCGCTGTCGCCCGCCTGGGCGTCGGCCTTGATGCTTATTCGCATGGCTGGGCCTCGGCACGTGCCCTCAGCTCGCACCGCCTTTCCGCTCATTTCGTGCCCTCTCAGTAAATGCATCACATCGGGCAATCAGCGACCCCGCTTGGAGCACTGCGTCCACATCGCCACTCGCGAAATCACGTGGGTCATAGTTAGGAGGTGTGGTAATGTAAGCGTGCAAGCGGCGCAAGGCTAGGAGTAATTCGCTGTAACTGGGCACGTTGGCCTCGCTCATTCGTTCAGCGAGCGATATCAGTCGCTCAGCCCGTCCAGGGTCGGCGATGGCGGCCGCAAGCAGCTCCGCTGGCGTATGTTCAGGATTGCTCATGTCGTACCTCCTCCCAACCACACTGAGGACAGCCTGCACTATCTCGCCTGTCTAGCGGAGGCGAGTGCCGCCCACACGTGTCGCAGTAATACTCATACACACACTCGGGAAACACGCCGGCCAGGAACGACGGCTGCTCGGTAAGCTGCTCGCCGTCGACCGGCATCCGCTCAAGCTTGATCGCCGCCATGTCGATATCCACACTGCCGCACGTTGGGCAGCCGTCCATTGCCGCACGCTCGGCCGCCCTGGTGCTCTTGAATCGCCGCCCGCACTCTTGGCACTGCCACTGCCACAAGCCGCTCATGATCGCCCCCTTGTGAAAGCCTCATTCACCAGCCAGTCGGCCACGATAGCCGCACTGAGCCCCAACAACGCACCCAGCACGTACCACATCACGCACCTGCCTTTCGGTAGCCCAACCGCTCAAGCTCGGCATCAATCCACGCTTGGGCAGCAATTTCCGCCTTGTACGTGTCTCCTGCGGCTCAGTGTAATGCACCGTTTGCAGCGAATACTCTCGCCACACACAGCACACCCAACCGTCAGCCGTCCAAACCGCCTTGAACGCGAATTGATTGTCTCGCGACTGTGCCATGTCTAGCCATCCACACAAATCCGCCGCGAACCGCTCGCGACATCGCAAAACCTTAGCCTGCCTTGCGTTCGGCTGTCAAATTCGCGCCCAGGCTAGGAATGTTGCCAGCACACCGGGGGTTGCGAGGCGGGTCCACGGGGTGTTAGCCCTGAGCGGAAGTATTACGGGGATTTGCGTCATCCTGGAGTGCTTTACAGGCGTTACAACCGGCTACGGCACCAAGCCTTGTGCATCGTGGGCATCGTAGTGTAGGTTGTGCTTGAGGTGTGGGTGTATGGGCGGATTCTGGCGGATTTTGGTTGAGCGGCTTTCGTCGAGGCTTATTCCAATACGGCGAATTGCAGCCGGCACAGCGGATTGGGTTGGCGAGTTTGCGTCGATGCCATTCGTGGCCACAGCGGAGGCATTTTAATATAGACACGGCTGTAGGTATACCTATATAGGGAGCGACTGGCAATGACTGAGGATGAGCTACGAGCGGAAGCGCGAAAAGACGCGGTGATGCCTTCTCCGGACCTGGTGGACATGCGGAATATTTATGCTGGGATGGCGCCGGTGACTCCTGGCGAGATTATGATGCAGGGGATCAAGGACCGAGATCCGCTGAAGTTCGCGGCTTTGAAAAACGCGGCCGAGCGGGATTGGCGTAGGATAGTGTCGGGTCTGAAGGACGCGGGGCAGCCGGTCGCCGATGATGCCGTGGTTGCTGTGGAAGAGGCGGAAGAAGCCCAGACGTTGACGGAGTTGATGCCGGATGAGTGGGACCTTTTCCGAGCGTTCTGTGCCGAAAGGCGTGGACGAAAACCGGGAGTATCGCTTCGAGGCGAGGGCGAGGGCATTTAACAACCCGCTCTTGCAGCGGCAACTTCGGCAGCGCTGTCGCGACGACATTCTTTATTACGTAAACGCCTGGGTGTGGCAGTACAACCCGCAGAAGAAGCGGCACGAGGTCGGCCCGTTCCTCACCTGGGACTTTCAGGACCGCGCCTTCCGCGAAATCCTTGACTGCATCGAAACCGGCCGCGACCTGGTGATCGAAAAGTCCCGCGAGATGGGCGCCTCTTGGATGTGCCTGATCGTCATGGAGTGGCTGTGGCACTTTCATCCGTACAAGAAGTTCCTGTGCATCAGCCGCAATGCGGACGCGGTTGACTGCGACGATCCGGACTCGCTGTTTTGGAAGATCGACTTTATCCACAAGCATCTGCCGCCGTGGTTGATGCCCAAAGGCTGGGACGCGCGGAAACATCGGAAGGGGATGTATTATGGGAACCCAGAAAACGGAAGCACAATTACTGGCCAGGCATCAACTGGAAAAGCTGGAGTCGGCGGTCGAGCGACTGCGATGTTCGTTGACGAGTTTAGCCAAATCCGAGAAGACTACGAGGTCCTACATCGTACTGCTGACACTACTGCATGCCGAATTTTTAACTTCACACATACTGATGTTTCAAACGCGGCTGCAGAATTGTCTCGACGAGTGGACATGCGGAAACTCCGGCTCCATTGGTGCGATCACCCAGACAAGAACCCCGGTCTCTACCGCTACAACACCGACAGCGGCAAAGTAGACGTACTCGACAAGCACTACGATTTCGGCGCCTACGACTTCCAGATGGATGGCAAGCTGCGGAGCCCGTGGTATGACCGCGAGTGCATCCGCCGCAACAGCCCGCGCGCGATCGCGATGGACCTCGACATCGACCCGCGCGGCGCCATGTCGCAGTTCTTCGACCCAATGACCGTGCGGATCTTGAGCCAGGAGTACGCGCAGCCGCCCTTGTGGGAAGGCGAGCTCACCTACGACCGCGAGACCGGCAAGCCGATCCAGCTCGTCAAGCGCGAAGGCGGCCGGCTGAAGTTGTGGGTCAATCCCATCGGTCCTTGTGCTGTACCGCCGCTGTCGTGTTCGGTCGGCTGCGACATCGCGACTGGCTCCGGAGCGAGTTGCTCCTGCGCAGAAGGTTTGAACAAGCACACCGGCGAGCAGGTGTTCGAGTATGCCGATCCGACGATTGAGCCGGTCGAATTCGCCAAGTTGTGCGTAGCGTTGTGCTGGCTCTTTTGCAACGAGCATGGCGACCCGGCCCGGCTCGCCTGGGAGATGCAGGGGCCGGGCGACAAGTTCGGAAAGGTGGTTGTGGATGAACTCGGCTTTAGAAATGTATATTACCGAGTCGATGAGCAAATTCTTGGATCGGTTGGAGATCCTGACCGCCCTGGATGGAATCCCACACCTGGAAATATTCGTCTCATGCTGGAAGACATCCGTGCTGCTATGGCGTCTCACGCCTTGCTCATTCGATCAGAGCCGGCCTATGACGAATGCCTCTCCTTCAAGTACAACACAGATGGGTCAGTAACGCATAGCGGCAAGAGCCGCAAGGATGATCCCTCGGGCGCCCGCGTCAACCACGGCGACCGCATCACCGGCATCGGCCTGGCGTGGAAGATGGCCAAGGGCATCGCGGGCGGCAAACGCAAGGGCGAGGTTCAGCCGGAGATTCCGAAAGTCGGGTCGTTGGCGTGGCGAAGGCAGATGGATGAGGAACGGAGAAAGCTACAGGAGGTTTGGGCATGATGGGATTAAGCATAGGCCAGTTGTTGATCTACGTGGTGGTGATCGCTGCTTGCATTGCGCTCGTGTACGTCGCCTTGCGGCAGTTCGGCGTGGCGATTCCTGGCTGGGTCGTGCAAGTCTTCTGGATCGTGGCGGTCGCCTTCGTGGTGATCTGTGCCATCAAACTTGTGCTAAGTATGTGAAGCGGAATGACCGATAACGTCGAAGAATTGCAGCAGATGGTACGGACGTTAAGCGACCGCGTCGCCGAGTTGCAGGAGTGGCCTGACACCGGCGAGCAGATGGACCGCACCAGTACGGAAAGCCTTCTGGTCGGCTGGCGGAATCGTTGCCTGGCCGCCGAGCACAAGAACGCAAAGCTGCTTGCCGAACTCGACCATCTGCGCCGACAGTACATGCAGATGCGCGAACAAGTCCCTTGCCAGTGAGCGCCGCACGCTGTACGCTTTGTTCCAACCGTCCACTTCCCAGACCAGGGAGAAGCGGCCCGTGATTCTTGGCGCAAACGCGGCTTCCCGATTCGCTTGACCTCTCGCGGCTCGCAATGGCGATGCAGCGCAGTCGGCTCGTGCTGCGGAAGGTTCGCGAGAACCGCACCATAGCAGTCAGGCAGGCGGTCGGCGCTCATTGGTCCGAACACGGCTCGGAGGAAAAAGTCCCGGTCAACCTGATTGCGCAGTATCAGCAGATCGTCGGGCGGAACTTGGTCGCCAAGAATCCGCGGGTGAACCTGAGCACGTTTGAGCGGTCGCAAAAACCGATTGTGTCGGCCTGCGAAACCTGGGTCAACAAAGAAATTGAGGAGTTAAGGCTTGCGAATACATTGCAGCGTGTGGTTGTCGATGCCCTCTACAGCATTGGAATATGCAAGGTTGCATTGGGCACACCTGCAGATGCGGCGCGGATGTCGTGGAACCTTCGTGCTGGAAGCGTCTTCGCCGAACGAGTCGATTTGGATGACTTCGTGTTCGACATACATGCGCGTGACTTTCAGGAGTCAAGTTACATTGGGCACCGTTTCCGAGTTCCCTTGGACGCCATCCGCCACGACAAAGCCTACTCAGACCTCCGCCTGAAGCTCGAAGCCTCCTATGACCCCGCCTACAACCCAGAAGGCGACGAGCGGATCTCCATGCTCGGCCGGACTTTCCTCGGCATCGACAGTGAAGAGTTTGAAGACCACCTTGACCTCTGGGAAGTGTATCTGCCGCGGCACCGGCTCGTCGTTACGCTTGCAGATGATTCGCTCACCGGCGCGTTCGTCATGGCGGAAGCCGGCACAAAGCCGAAAGCGCTCAAGGTCCAGAAATGGCTCGGTCCCGACAGCGGGCCTTATCATATTCTCGGGTTCGGCGTTGTACCTGGTAACGCCATGCCCAAAGCGCCGATCCAAGACCTCATCGACTTGCACATGCTGCTCAACAACATCTGGCGGAAGCTGGACCGCCAGGCGGAGCGGCAAAAGGAAGTCGCTCTCACGCGCACGCCCGAAGAAGGCCAGCGCATCATCGACGCCTCGGACGGCGAAATGATCCGCAGCGACCAGCCAGAGAACACCAAAGTTGCCGGCTGGGGTGGCCCGAATCAGGGCTTGCTCGCCATGTTCCAGCAAACGTTTGACATCGCCAACCGCATGGCCGGTAATTTGGAACTGATGGGCGGAGCGGCGCCGCAGAGTAAGACGCTCGGCCAGGACCGCATGTTGGAGCAGAATGCTTCCGGGCAAATTTCCGACATGCAGGACGTGACGGTCAACTTCGTCTCCGACGTTTGCCGGGCCATGATGTGGTACTGGTGGCACGATCCGTACAAGGTCATGAAGAGCAAACACTCTCTACCCGGCATGCCGCAGTTCTCCATTCAACGGCAAGTGACTCCGCAACAGCGGCAGACCGTGCCGTTCGATCAAGTGGATATCCGCGTCGATCCGTACTCGCTGCGGCACCAGACGCCGCAAGAGCGGATGACGGCGATGAACTCGGTCGTGACCACGATCATTATTCCGATGATGCAACTGCTCCAGCAGCAGGGCATCAACTTCGACGCCAACGCTTACTTGCAGAAGGTCGGCCAGTATCTCGATCAGCCTGACCTGGCGGAAATTCTGACGATCATGGAGCCGCCGCAGCAGACGACTCAGGGGAGCGGAGGCGGCAGTGGGCCGGCCAAGCCAGGCACGACGACGCGGAATTATAATCGGCAGTCGAGCGGTCAGCCATCACGGTACGGCATGGACCTCGGCCGCTTGAACGCGATGGGGCAGCGGCCCAACGGACAGGCGAACGGTCAGACGGCGGGAGGTGTGCGGTGACCTTACAGGGCAGACGGGTTGCTTTCCGTGCCCAATGGGAAGTTGGGCAAGAGCCGCTGGTGGGTGACTACTGGCAAGAGCCGAATGGCAAGTATAGCGGGGTAGCCCCTGGTGGCCATTACTGCAATCTTGCGAATCACACCGTAAGAGAACACGAGGACGGAACAATCAGCGTGTCCCCATCAATTCGAGTCACCAACGGAAGCGGACAAGAATTGTGGCACGGATTCTTAAAGAAAGGAATTTGGCGTCTCGACGAGGGGCCATCATGAATGATCTTCGTGATGCGCTCGACCAGTTTTACCAGAGCCTGCACAAGCGGCGCGGCAGCGGCCGGGCCGGCGCTAGCTTCCGCGGCTTCCGCCCGATCAAGTCGGATGCCCTGGCCGTGCATCCCCGGCAAGTGAAGGAAGCGACCGAAGACGCCAAAAAAAAAGGCGTGCCGGTGGACTTCATGCCGGACGGCCGGCCGGTGTTCACGAGCCGCACTCAGCGGAAACGGTACATGCTTGCTTACGGTTTCTACGATAAGGCAGGCGGCTACGGCGACGCTCAGCCTGGGCAGTTCAAGGGCAGCGACACGGTGTCGCCCAAGAGCGAGCGCGAGTTGCGCGCCGAATACTGAGCATGGAGTGGGAAGCGTGGAAGTATGGAACTCGTTTTTTCAAATGATAACGGCGATCGCGCTCATCGTCGGGCCGATTGTGCAAACGTGGATGGCACGTCGCGCGGCGGCGCTGGTCAAAGCTCATCTGGATAAAGCAACAGACGCAGCTATCGAAAGAACCGAAGAGGTCAAAACGACGTTGGAAAAAGCAACGGCTAACAACGCCGAGAAACTGGACGGCATTCACAGGCTGGTGAACAGCGGCTACACCACGGCTCTCGAAGCGAATGAGTTGACCGCCAAGTCGAACGTGCTGTTGGCCGAAAAAGTTCACGCACTGCAACCGAGCCACGAGTCCGAGGCTGCAATGGCCGAAGCCAGAGCTAAACTTGCAGAGGCCGAAGAAAAACTGAAAGGGCGGTAACATGCCAGATCCACAGCCTGTGCCGAAAGCGCCGGCTCCGGCGCCTCAGCCGCCAGCGCCTGCACCAACGCCGCCCTCGCCATCGTCGTTGAGTACCGTTTTCGCTGGCATCCTCTACGGCTTCGTCGCCGCTCTGATTCTCGCCGGCCTAAGTGTTGTCGTTTGGTGGTACATCAAGAGCACACCGGTTCCCGGACCCGACATCAACGTGCCGTCCACGGTGAAGGCGATGCCGGGCCGCATTGTCGAAATAAAGGTCCAGTCCAAGGCCAGCGAGTTGCAATGGTCGGCGAAGCAGTCGGCTACTGCGGATTGGGACATGGTCGATGCCTGGGGCGGACGCCGCGTGTTCTTCGTAGCGCCGCAGCCGGGCGAATACTCCTTCATGGTGATCGGCATTTTGAACGGCCACCTGACCCAGCCGTTCCCATGCACGATCATAGTCGGCACGCCGACGCCGCCGAAGCCTCCTGAACCACCGACTCCGCCCGCACCGATCCCCGTGGCCGGCCTGCGAATGTTGGTCGTCTACAAACTGGCAGACATGGAGAAGTACGCACCCGGCCAGCGAGACATCCTTTATTCACAGGCGCCTGGCTCCGCCTGGGATTACATGCGCAAACACGGAGCGAAGAGTCCGGACGGAACCGCTGAGGTTCGCATGTGGGACGAGACGGACAATGTCACAGCCGAATCGCAACTCTGGCAAGACGCCTTCAAGCGGCCCCGCAAGTCGTTGCCTTGGGTCATCATCTCGGATGGCAAAACGGGCTACGAAGGGCCGCTGCCTCCCTCAACGGACGAGATGATGACCCTCTTACAAAAGTATGGAGGCTGACATGGCGAGCAAATCATCAGGGCCGGTTATAGATCCCAGCGTCGAGCGCCGCTTGAGTGCGCTGGAGAGACAGACCGGCGACATTCGCGGACTGCAAGAACGACTCACATCCGCCGAAGCAAAAATAGAATCGCTTCAGGAGCAAATCCGCCAACTGCCCAACAAGGAACCGGCTAATGGGTGAACTCATCACCATCCACGACGACAACTATATCGAGCACATGCACTATGTCGGTCCCGACCGTGCCCTGCGCCGCAAGGGGTTGGTGCCGCGCGACCTGACGAAGTTTCCGCCCGGCTGCATGGCGGCGGTCGGCACGACGTTTCCCTGGGACTTGATCCCAGAGTCGGAGTGGGCCGGACGCATTGCGGAACAGGCCGCGAAGCAAACGAGCGTGCAGCACATCCGCGACATCGGCAACAACGGCCAGCCGATACCGTCGTATGACCAGAACGGAAAGGGTTACTGTTGGGCGCATTCGAGCACCTCGGCGGTGACAATGCTCCGGGCCGTCAACGGCGAGCCCTACGTTCCCATGTCGGCTTACGCGGTCGCGTGCGTCATCAAAAGCTACCGCGACGAGGGCGGCTTTGGTGGGGAGTCCCTCCAGTTCATAGCCGACAAAGGTATTCCCTCGTCGCAGTTCTGGCCGATGCAGTCGATGTCGTCCAAGAACGACAACCCCAACACCTGGGCGAATGCCGCTACTCACAAATGCATCCAGTGGGTCGAGTGCGACCAAAACGCCACCACGCGGCGCCAGCAAGTGGCGACCGCTTTGTTGCTCGGCTTTCCGGTGATCGTCGATTACAATTGGTGGTCACACTCGGTATGCGCGATTCGACTGATGGATGCGCAGACCGTCCGCATCCTGAACTCCTGGGGCGATTCGTGGAGTCAAAACGGCGTGGGCGACTTGCAGGGGTCGAAGGCATGGCCAGATGACGCCTGGGTGCCGTTAGTCGAACAGGCGAGTCAAACATGAACGCTCTCTGGAGATGGCTTAGCGGATTGCCGTTCGTGATCCTGTGGATTCTTAGCCGCAAGCGTACTATGAACGTGAACAAAGATCCTGGCTATCAGGTCGAGCCCGGCGAGGTTGCTGACGGCCTCTATGAAACGTTGACTGCAGCGTACAAGGACAATCTGATTTTCAATCGCGAGTATGAGCGGGAAAAGTTCCGCATCACTATTCCCGGCATCGGCCAACGCTTTATCGTGACAGTCACGAAGGACCCGACATGATTTGGGTAACCGTCATCCTCGGCGCTCTGTCGCTCCTCCTGCAGTGGCTCCAGAACCGAAAAAGAGGCAATGAGTCTCTGTCGGAAGACAACAAGCGAAAACTGAATAACCTCGTCTTCCGCTTCCGCGAGGTCGAGGGGGCGGCGGTCTCTCTCGGCTGTAAACCTGGCGGCGAGCCATCGGCAGAATCCGCGGAAGATCCACAGAAGTTGCTTGATGGCCTTCTGAGTCTGGGCAATGAAATCGACCCGCAGGCGCCGGGAAACCTGGCGAGCAAGGCGACCAGGGCGTTGCCGCAGACACGCGAGCAGGCACGAGCCGCTATACTATCCGACATCGACCGTCTGTTGCAGCACACGTTCCTGCTTACCCGCGATCAGCAGACGATGTTGCGGGCGCAGCAGTCATTTTGGAGCGGCGACGACGGCACACAATTAGACAAAGTTCTGGCACTTTTGAAGTAAGGAGTTTTCGATGTTGGAAGCGAAAGATTTGCAAGCAGAAATCGCCAATGCCCCCAAGGGCACGATCATCCAAGGCTACGTGGATGCCTTCTTCGCCGGCCTGGAAGCGCGCACCACAAACCTTCTTGTCCAGGGTTTGCTCAAAGGCGCCAACACGATCATTGACATGGTGCTGACACAGTACGGCTTGTAAGGAATGACTCTGTCCACTGAGTCAGGGATGGGCTGGCTCAATTCGTGGTGGGCGCGCGATGATGGCTGGCCTGTCCCTCTTTTTCTCTCACGGAGGTGTCTCATGCGAATTCTGCTCTTGTTGATCGCCGTGCTATTTGTTGCCGCCGACTGGCCGAGGCCGCCAGCGAAGGATACACCGACCGCGAAGGTATGGCCGAAGCCGCAAGCCCGCGACTATCCGGTACCAGTCGCCCACACTGAGGAGGTGATGTCCAATGAGCCCGCTGAGCGGAAGGCAACACCAGCCGACTTGCAACTGTCCGGCGTGCATGTGACTGTGGCGGAGGAACCCGCCCCTCCTCCGCCCGTTCGTTACCAACCTCGCCAACTCGAGTACCTGGACGGCGCGCCCTGCCGATCCTGAGGCCGGAGGTAAAGTCGCCGTGAGCGGCTTGGGCTGGGGAATACTCATTGGTGCTGGGTCGGTGGTTGTTGTCGGTATAATCGGCGTGGCCGTGCTGATGTACCTTCTCGGAAAGGATGATCCGTAACATGAACGAAATCCAAATCACTGCCTCGCTCACCGTCAACAAGCCGACCATCATGTCCTCGGCTGTGGCGCGTTCGATCTCGAACCTGCTACGGAACATGAACGGCAACTTTATTATCGGCCCGACGCAGATGTCAGTACCGACCTCAGCCACGCTTATTCCCATCGGCGGCATCACCTCTCCACACTATGCTTTCTTTGAGAATATGGACCCGACGAATTACATTACCATTCGCAACGGAGCAGGCGGGGCGGATGTTCCGCAGCTTTTTGCGGGCGATGTTGCATTCATTCCGCTACTTATCACGGGCACGTTCTACGCCATCGCCAACACCGCCGCCTGCATCATGGAATACATGATCCTCTCGAATTAACTTGACGATTCTCGTTTGCACGGCTACGCTTTCCTGCAAGTAAGTCCGCTCTCTCAGACCAGGGAGAAACCGGCCATGCAGTGGCAGATGAGCCGACCGTAGAACCAAAGGGTACAGCACCGGAAGCGAAGCCCGCTTTACCTCCAGCCGCCCAAGCCCCCACGACGCAGGATCTAATCGACCAGTACGATCTGGGCGATACTGTCGAAACTCCGACCTACGATGTGAGCCCTCCACCCTCGACGCCAGCGGAGAGCCAGACAGCTTTGGACCCTGGCTCTCCGCGCCCTTTACCGCCGCGTGGTCCTGACGGCAAGTTCCTTCCTGCCGAAGCCGCTTCCCCGCCGCCAGTACCCGAAGTCAAGCAGCCCCGCCACAACAGCCGCCTTGTGCAGATGGCGTTCGACTATGGCATCCCCGATGCCGAAATCAACGACATGTCGCCAGCCGAGCTGGAACGCTCCGTCTTTCACATGCACCGCCTGGCGCAGAATC
>Ga0307470_10000151_pt1 | contig 48167 bp, 35 predicted proteins | sample atmos_gasesAM3C__FD_204565 | JGI IMG/M metagenome (GOLD analysis project Ga0307470, IMG submission 204565) | Hardwood forest soil microbial communities from Morgan-Monroe State Forest, Indiana, United States - atmos_gasesAM3C_05 | ecosystem: Environmental > Terrestrial > Soil > Temperate forest... | reverse complement strand
CGCCGCCTTTGTCCGCCCCCCCTTTTAAACGATTTACATTTTTTTGGGCCGGGTCTGGGTCCGTGGATACCCCCACAAATTTCTTTTTTTTATCCAGCCCCCCTGCCGCGCCACGACCTGATTGACATCGACAACCAGGGGTGCTCGCAAAAAGCCGCTCGCACCCCTGGCTACCTTCTTTGGGCCGCTATCGCGGCACACGCAATTGAGATTTTTCGCGGAGCACGCCACCATAAGTTAGTGCGCATGAGCGGGAAGCCGGAGCTACGAATTGGCGTTCAGCCACGCCTGCAATGCGGTCAACGCCCAACGAAGGATCTGCGTGGAGCTGAGCGCGGCGGCGACCATAGGGACGCCGTAAGCGGTCAGAAACCTGCGCATGGTGACGGCGTCGAATGGCCAGACCGGCAGTTCATCGATGACATCGCCGACTTTGCGGAGGCGGTCGATGAGCTCCTCGTCTTCCTGCAACAGGTTTCCGGCGGGCAATTCTTTGCGCAGACGGCGCAACTCGATCCGAAGGCGCTGCGCAACTTCGCTCAACAACGTCTCTTTTGTCCGAATCATCGCCGCCCGGAACGACAACAACGGACCCATGAAGACAATCGGCCCAAGCAGGCCATACAGGATGGACGCGCCGGCAACGAGCCCGAAAAGCGAGGGCGGAACTTTCAGATAGCTGACCGTGACGATGACCAGAAAGACGACGTTCAGGCCGACAATACTCAGCAGATACTGATTCCGCAGCCCGAACCGTCCGATCGGGCGCAGGCCTCCGCATTTGTCCGGGTGAAACGGCAGCATGTGAAGCTGCGCCCTGCCGACCACGTCGTTCAGGAACAGCGTGATGGCAACGCTGCGGAAGATGTAAAACAGCGTGGACGAGTAAAGCGCAAAAATGCAGTACATGAAGACCGACGCGACCATGAGCGAACGGTGATCGCTCGTGATCGACACCCAGAAGCCTACGCCGGGCGTGCTGTAGGCGATGTAATTGAAGACCACCAGGAGACAGCCCTCCGCTGCACCAGCGATGAAACCAGCCCGGTTGACCGTTCGGAATCGGCGCGTCCACTTGATGCTCAGCGCTTGCGCGTCCGCGTCGGAGATGACCAGGATTCCGTCCCGCTGAATCCTGAACAGCGCGCTCGCGAGCGCCACATGATCCGAGACCGTGAACGCCACGACGCAGGGAAACGTGACCAGAAATGCAAAGGCAATGTTCCAGTCGTAAAGAAATGGCAGCCTGACTGTGGCGCTGGGGGCGAAAACCGAAACGGGTCCAAGAAAGGCGGCAATGGTCAGCGGAAGATACGTAAGAGCAACCGCCAGGACGTAGGCTTTGATGATGAGGAACGAGGAACCGGGTTGATCGCCTGCGATCTTGTGGAGAGGAGACGAGCCGGTGGTGTCGACGAAGTAATCGCCCACTGGAAGGAGCCGGAAGCCGGCTTTCCGTGCCGGAGTAGCAGGCTCGTCGCCGGAGGACGCCTGTTGTGGTTCGCCGGTCGATACTTCCGCTGCTGCGTCCATAAAGGAGGAGGGTATCGCGCGCGCTGTTTCCCTACCCCGGCGTCGCTGGAATCACCACCGATGGTTCGGTGAACCGCGGGCTGTCACTCTGGCCGCTCCACTGCCGTCTGTTGTTGCGATCCCGGCTTGGCTTGTCCATCGGCTGCATCAGCACAAGCTCCTTGAGGATGTACGCCCGAGGCCAGTATGTGAAGTAGTGGCGCCAGTGAAGGGGCGACGGCGTGTGGTACTCGAGCAGATACCACGGCAGCGTCGGCTGCTCGTGATGGTGTACGTGCTTGTTGAGATTGAATAGCGGAATGAGGGTTTTGTACTCATTCGAGAAGCCCGGGTTTCCCGGCTCGGCATGGTGCTCGACCGCGCCGCGGAGCGAGACCGGCACGGCGGTGGTGAATGCCGTGAGCGCCATGAGCTTCCACACGATATCGGGCCGGCCCACGGCGAACCAGAAGGCGATCCAGGCGCACGTCAACGCGGCACAGAAGGCGATGCGGCGCGGCTTGGCGTAGGGATGCAGGCCGTGCAGCGCTTCCCAGTAGAACTGGAGGTGTTGCGTCACCTCCAGCGACGCGATCAGCCCCCTCATCCTCGGACGATCCTTCGAGATCTGATTGTCAAACGCCGAATCGCCAGGAGAGTTGAGCCAGTGGTGATGCGAGAGGTGCGTCGCCCGAAAAAGCTCCAGGAGCCCGAACATCAGCATCAGGCCATCGAAGAACGCCAGCACGCGGAGGCAGTTCGCATAGCGCCGGAAGGGGATGCCGTGAATGTACTCGTGCATCATGATCCCGATCCTGTGCGTGAGCAGAATCGCGGGGATAAAGGCGATCTTGAACGGGAGGGTCAGCAGCAGAGTAAACAGAGCGACCGTCATGACCATCGCGCTGCCGTGCGTCAGCCAGATCGAATACCGGCTCCGAAGGAACACTCGCGCGAGCCGCTGGAGCTCGTTTTCAGCTTGTTCAGGCGCTTCGGTGTCCTGAATCTCGACAGTCATCAAGCGAGCATTTGCATTCATCTTGCTGCCCCCTCGCTGGTGACGTAATTCTGGCACAACTCCGGGCAATGAGAGACGCAAACATTGCGGAGACGTAAAGCGTATGTTTCAGCGCACCGCTCTGTGCCGCATAACTCCGCGCGCCGCGATTCTGTACACGATCCCTCTGGCCACATCGAGCACGTACAACTCCCCCGACACATCCTCTCCGAAGCTGCTGATGCGGAGTGTCGACGTGAGGAGCGTCTTCGTCGTCCAACTGGCGCCGTTCGGTGTCGCGCTCCAGATGGTTCCGATGCAGTAGTCGCCGTAGAGATAGGCGCCGGCAAGCGACGGGATTTGCGTGCCGCGGTAGCGATAGCCGCCGCTGATCGAGCAGGCGCCCTGGGCGTGCGAGTACTCGAGTATCGGCATGGTGAATGACGGGTCGGCGCAATTGGTGGCGGGGTTGTAGCAGTGAAAGCCCTCCATCTTCCGCCAGCCGTAGTTCTCGCCGCCGATGCTCGTGGCCGGCTGGAGGTCGACTTCCTCGAACGCGTCCTGGCCGACGTCGCCGATCCAGAGGTCGCCGGTGGAACGGTCGAAGCTGAAGCGCCAGGGGTTGCGCAGGCCGTATGCCCAGATCTCGGTCCGTGCGCCGTCGTGGGCAAGGAATGGATTCGATGGCGGGATCGTGTACGGCAATCCGTGATTGACGTCGATGCGCAGGAGCTTGCCCAGGAGTTGCGTGAGGTCCTGGGCGTGATTGTTCGGATCGCCGGCCGAGCCGCCGTCGCCTGTACCGATGTAGAGATAGCCGTCAGGACCGAACTGGAGCTGGCCGCCGTTGTGATTGGCGTAGGTCGGATGAGGGATGGTCAGGAGGATGACGCCCGAGGCCGGATCGGCAAGGTTGGGATCGGCCGATGACACCTTGTACCGGGCGATGTTGTTGTCGCCGTTCCGGTTCGTGTAGTAGACGAAGAAGAAGCCGTTATCGCGGTAGAGCGGATGGAAAGCCACGCTGAGCAGGCCGCGCTCGCCGCCGCTGAGCACGAGCGAGCGGATATCGAGAAACGGCGTCGGGCGAATCCCGAGCGCGTCGTAGATCAGAACCGTGCCGGTCTGCTGGGTGATGAAGAGCCGCGTGTCTCCGGCGTGCGTCAGCGCCACCGGCTGATCGAGGCCCGACGCGATCGGTTGGAGGACGACATCCTGCGCCGCCGCGGCGGTTGCCAGAAACAGAAGAAGGAGAGAGAGGCGGCGAGACATTCAGGGATGATGATGCAAGGAAGCGGCCTTTCCCTCAGCGGCGAGACGCCGCCGAGCCAGCCGGCGAGGACGCCAGCGCTCCGATCGCTAGCGCTCCGATCGCCGGCGCTCTGATTACACCGAGGGCGTGATCACATCACCGCCGCAGCATCGTTCGACTTCGGCATTCATCCGGCCGGCCATCATCAGGAAGAGCATTCGGTAGTCGGCGGCCAGCGAGTAGAAGGGGTGCTCGAAGGTTGCCGGCTTGTTGTGCTCGACGAAGAAGTGCGCGTACCAGGCGAAGGCGTAGCCGACGATGGGGATGGCGGCGAGGAACCAGATGTTGACGGCGAAAGCCAGGCCGAGCATGACCACCGCCAGGACCGAGCCGATGGCGTGCAGCACGCGTGTCCGCTCCCGTGCGTGGGCACGCACGTAGTCCGGCCAGAAGTCGGCGAAGCTGCGGATCGGCATGGGGAAGCGGTAGGATTCTGCCACGAGTCTCCGTGGCACTTCAATTGCTCGGGCTGGGACCATGCCAAACGATTTCGAACAACTGCTGAAAGACCTCTTCGATGAGCCGCTCAACCGCCTCTCGCAATTCTCGTCCGAACAGTCCCAGCGGATCCAGACGCGGCTGCAGGATTTCATCCGCGAAGCCGTGAAGGAAGAGCTGGCGAAACTGCATGCCGAGGTGACCGACCTGCGCACGCGCGTCGCGGAACTGGAGAAGGAGCGGGTGGAGGGGGCGGCGGACGCGGTGTAGCTCGCGGTTGCGGAGTCGCGGGGTCTCGCCATCAGTCTATCCTGAGCCCGCCGGAGCCGCTGAGCGAGCGCAGCGAGCGAAAGGCGGCGGAGGACGGCGAAGGATCTCTGGTGGTTCCGCGCTGCAGTCGAGTGAATCGCGCCGCAGATCCTCCACATGTTGCGCGATTCACGTGATTGCAGCGCGGAGCCACCGGAGATCCTTCGCTGTCCTCCGCCGCCTTTCGCTCGCTACGCTCGCTCAGCGGCTTCGGCAGGCTCAGGATAGAGTTTGAAACAAGCGCATCAGAACGCATACCCCAGCGTTATGAAGTATGCATACGGCCGCTCGTACACAGCCTTCCCGGTATCGTCGTAGCGCAGGATCTGGCGCTTGAGCTTGTAGCCGAAATCGAAGCGAATCGGGCCGACCGGCGAGAGGTAGCGCAGGCCGGTGCCGACGCCGTATTTCAGGTCGTCGAAGCGGACGGTGGTCTCCGCGTAGGTGTTTCCGGCGTCGATGAAGAGCTGGGCGCCCATGGGACCGCCGAGGGGGAAGCGGTATTCGGCGTTGAGGATGAGGAGGGCCCGTCCGCCGATCGGGGCCATGGTGTGGCCACGGAGCGGATCGAGGATGTCGATCATGGTCGGATGGCACCCGGCGTCGATCGACGCCTGCGTCGGGCAGGCGGTGCCGAGGAGATCGAGCGCGTAGGCGCGGTTTGACGTGTCGCCGCCGGCGGTGAAGCGCTCCGAAAGCGGCACACCGCTCGTCGGGATCACCGTGCCTGTGACCGGATCGATGGTCGTGCCTGCGCCGAGGTCCTGAATCATGCCGATGCGGCCGGAAACGGCAAACGTGCTCCGATCGCTGACCGGCAGGTACCAGGACGTCTGCGTGAACTCCTTGAGGAAGCGCGCGTTCGCGGAGATGAAGCGGAAGGCATACTCGACCGAGGCGGTGGTGAAGAAACCGCGGTGCGGGTTGAGCGAGTCGTCGCGCTTGTCCCAGAAGAACGTCGGCGTGATGCTGGAGATGGAGACGTTGGTGGCGTCGCGGTCCAGGCCGGGCAGGATCACGTTCTGCGCCAGAGCACAGAGGTCGCCCTGCTGGTGCTCGATGATGCACTCGGCGATGCGGTACTCGTAGCGCAGCGACCAGCGCGTCTGGTTTTCCGCGATGCGCGTGGCCTCGATGAAGCTTCCGCGCTCGCGCAGGTGTGTGTTGCGGCGGAAGTCGTCTTTCTGAAACGCGGTGACCTGAATCGGGAGGTCGAACCTGCCGAGGAAGGGCTCGCGATAGGTGAGGAACGCGTCCTGCCGGTTCGGCCGGGCGTAGATCAACTCCAGCCCGAGGTAGCGGCCTGTGCCGAACAGATTGCGATGCGCGATCGATGCGGAAACGAGTGGTGATACGCGGTTCACGCCGGTGTCGGCGGTGATGGGCGACGTTCCGCCCAGCGCGCCTCCGATCGTTACGTCTTTCCCGTCGGCGACGGAGATGGTGACGTTGCGCTCGGTGACGTCGGTGGAAACCTGCGTCGGCTGGATGTCGACCCGCTGGAAGATGCCCAGGCGATAGAGGCGCTGCTGTGCCTCGAGGATCGACGTGTAGCTGAAGGGCTGTCCTTTTTCCAGCTCTGCCGTCCGGAGCACGACGTTGTTGTTGGTGTAGGTGTTGCCGCGGATGACGACGTTGTCGAGCGCGATCTTCGGCCCCTCGGCGATGGTGTAGACGACGCGCGCGGAAGTCTTGTCCGTGTTCACTTCTTCGCGGACGCGGACCTGAACCTCGGCGTTGCCGCGATCGGAGTAGAACGTCTGCAGCGCGATGACGTCGTTGCGCTCGATCGTCGGATTCAAGGCCTCGCCCGGCTTCAGTACAGGCTTCGGCAGATCCTTCGTCGCCACCTGCTGGTTCCCTTCGATGGCGACGGAGGTGACCATCGTTCGCGGCCCCTCGGTGATCGGGAAGTCGATCGTCATCGCGCCCGTGGCGCTGTTGGTGTTGACCACCGGCGTGGCGACCGCGGTGGTGAGGAAGCCGTGGAGTTTGTAGTACGACTCCAGCGTGGCGCGGTCGCTTGCGACCTGCTCGCGGGTGACGCCCTGCGGACGCCGCAGCAGCGAGGCGAAAAGGGACCGGATGCCGCCACCCGCCGATGTGGTGACCACTCCTTGCAGCGTCCTGCTGGAGAGTTTCTCGTTGCCGGTGAACGTCACCGCGGTGAGATGGAACTGCTGGCCGGGATTGACGTGGAAGGTCGAGGTCCAGATGTTGCCGCTGAGCGATTCCTCTGTGTCGACAGCGGCTTTGTAGAAGCCGCGCTGCTGCAAGGCCGTGACGATGTCCGCCGCCGCGCGGTCGATAGTGTCTTCGCTGTACGGCTGGTTGCGGCGGAAGGGGAGGAGTCCGTGTAACGAGCGGGGCGAGACGCCGGTGACTGCGATCTTCACCAGCGGGCCGGTCGTTGCCGAGTAGCGCAAGGCGACTTTGTGCGTCTTCGGGTCGTAGGCATCGCTCTCGTACCGGACACTCGCTTTCCGATACTCCTGACGAAGGAGCCACTGGCGCATCCGGTCCGCGTCGATGCGGGCCTCGTCGAGATCGAAGGTTCTGCCTGGGCCGTGCTTCATTTTGCCGATGAGCTGCTGGGTCGTGAACGGCGCGGTGTCGCCGTCGACCGTGACCGTGCCGATGGTCGCATGCGGTCCTCGGGTGACGTGGAAGATGATGGTGGCGCGGCTCTGGGCGCGGACAAACGACGTCTCGGGGTCGACGGCCGCGTCGAGGTAGCCGGATCGCTTGAGCAGATCCTGCACGGCGCCGGCGCCATGATCGACGGCGTTCAGCGAAAGGACGTCGCCGAGGTGGAAGGGCAGGATGCGCAGTGCGCGATCGCGATCGGAGCCATTGAGGCCGTCGAAGCTGATCGCAGAGATTCGGAGATTGGTGTAGAGCGAGAAGACGACCGCCACGCCGTTTCCTGACGGCGAGGTGTCGACGCGGATGTCGCGGAAGTTGCCGGTGGCGAAGAGGCTCTTGACCGACATCTGGATGGCGCGGATCGACAGCCGCTCGCCGGCCTTGACCGCCACGTAGTGGGTGAAGGTCGAGGTGTCGACGCCGGAGTCGGCGTTGAACCCGACGCTCTTGACGATCGCGCCGGCCGGCGGAGCGACACTCGTCGTGGCTTCCGTAATCGGGCGCGGTGAGGGAACACTCGCTACCGGCGTGTTGAATGTCGTCAACATCGCCAGCGGATTGCGCCCGTTCATGCCCCACGTCCAATGCCCTTCGTACGCCCGCCGGAAGCGCGCCTCGATGTCGTACTCGTTGGAAAGCTGGTCGCGGGTGAATTGCAGCACCCAGTCCGGCGTGACCTCCCACTCCAGCGAGACGCGGTTCTTCGAATCACGCGTGTTGTAGATGACCAGTATCCGCACGCTGTTGGAGATCCGTTTCTGGAAGGACACCTTCGTCCCCGGATCGCCGGTCTGGTCGAGATCGGCGGGGTCGGAGGAGATTGCGAATGAGTCGATGAATGAGAAGGCGCTGGTGTTCAGCAGGCGGCTGACGGACTGGAAGAGCAGCGAACGGCCGGCGTTGGTGGCCGTTATCGGCGTGCTGCTCGTGTTCCGCGTCAGCGCGCCGAAGCCGAGGAGCGAGAAGAGCGTGATGTCGCTGGCCGGCGGATCGCTCGTGATCGACGGCGTCATCCGGTCGATGGTGCCGGTGAGGTTGACGGTGACGTCGATCGGTCCGGACTCGACCTCGGAGATGCCGCCGCTCACGCGTGCCTCGAGGGAGATGTCGAAGAAGGGGTCGATGCGGAACGGATTCTGAAAATTGATCGTGCCGCGAACGATGCGATAGTCGATGTCTTGAAAGCGGATCTTGCCGCCCTCGTTGAGCGTGACCTCACCCAGGATGACCGGATTGCCGAGCGTGCCGGTGACTTCGAGGTCGGCGCTGCCGGCGAAGTCGGCGATGTTGTTGCGCACGGCCAGCGTGTTGTCGCTGGTGAGGTGAAGACGAAGGCCGATGCGGTCCTGCCACGAGGCGCTGACGATGGGCGTGACGCCGCGGCGGGCCAGGACGGCGTTGAGGAGCGCGGAACCGATGTCGGTATCGCGGAAGTAGAGCGCGCGGTTGACGGTGACGTCGCCAGTGAGCACCGAGCGGTCGAGGTCGCCGCTGAGGAGCAGCGCGAAGTTCCCTTCGATGGTGAGCCCTTCGAAGTAGCGGATGGCGACCTCGGTGCCTTGCAGCGTGACGCGCACGCTCTTTGGTGTCATCCCGTCGAGCGTGACCGTCCCACCGAGGTTGATCTGGCCGCCGCCGAGGTGCGCGCGAACGGAGTTGATCTCGATCCGGTCCTCGCGGAAATTGAGCGTGCCGGTGATGGCGTCGATCTGTTGCGGGAAACCCGGAAGACGCACCGAGGCGTTCTGAAACTCCGCGGTGCCGGCGAATCGCGGGGCGGCCAGCGTGCCGGTCAAAGCGCCGGAGATGGCGATCGGGCCATCGGCGCGGAGGTCGGTGACGAAGAGTTGCAGCAGCGCCGCTTCGAGTGTGCCGCGCAGATCGACATTGAGTCGCTTCGCGCCTGTGAGCTCCGCGAAGCCGCCGACAGTGAACGTGGCGGGGGTGGCGCCGCCGTGGCTGAGCGAAAGCTGGAACTCGTCGAAGGCGATGCGGCCGTCGCGCAGGCTGATGTGCAGCGGCCGCGCGGGGGCGAAGGGATGTTCGGAGACGCGTACGTTGAACTCGGGGAAGGTGGCGTCGATGCGCAGGGTCTCGATCGACGTGAGCTTGCCGCCCAGTTGCAGACTGGCGGTCAGGCTGCCCGCGGCTGGAAGCGAGGCCGTCTTCGGCGACATGGCCAGGGCCTTGGCGATGTCGGTGACGCGGATCTGCACGAGGCCCGAGAGCGTGCCGTCTTCGGCGACGCTGCCGTTGCCGTCGATGGTCAGCACGTTTGCTGCCGAGCCCTTCACGATGAGCTGGCCGTTGCGGATGGCGATGTAAAGCGCCGGCGGCGGAGCGTCCGGCGGAAGGTTCAGCCCGCGCAGCGTGGCCTGATTGAGCTTCGCTTCGAGCACAAGCTCCGGCTGCGTCAACGTTCCCGCGCCGGTGGAGCTGAGCGTGATGCTGCCGCCGAAGAAACCGGCCAGCGTCGAGAACACCTTGAGCTTCGAGAGATCAATCGACGAAGACTGGATCGTGTACGAGAACTTGTTCGTGCCGAAATCGATCTGCCCTTCTCCTGTGATCGTGCCGGCGGGGGCTATGACGTTGATATTTGTCGCCTCCAGCGCGCCTTTCGTGAATTTGATGTCGGCCTTCGCTGTCGTCACCGGCTCGTCGTAGATGGAACCGTTGGAAATCGTCACCTGCCCCGAGCCTTCAAGCTTCGCCTTTAGACCGTTGATGTGGAGCCGTCCGCTGATGTCTCCCGTGACGGGCACTTTGCCGAGATCGAGGAAGGTGACGATGTCGGCGACCGGGAATGACGTCGTAGCGATGTCGAGGTCGAAAATCGTGTTCCCTGTGCCCGGCAACCAGGCAACCGTTCCGTTGAGCCGCAGGTCGCTCCTGTTCTGATTCACGCCCTGGTGAACGAGGAAGTTGGCGAAGCTGACTTTTCCTTCGTCCGAGGTCCCCGTGACGACGAGCTTGCCGGTGCCTATGCCTTTGATGGCAAGCTTGAGATCGACGGCCTGTAAAGCGCGCTCGACGTTGTAGTTGGCCGCGTCGAGAGCGAGGTCGAATTGCGGCGAGGGCCCTGTGTCGGGGAACGTCAGCGTACCGGTCATCGTCATCCGGCCGGCGCCGTCATGAAACGCCGCCTTCTCGAAGGTGAGAACGCTCTTGTCGCCGACGTAGCGGAGATCGATCTCGGTATCGCCGAGCAGGACGTTGTTGTATTTCGTGCCGCTGCCGTTGATCCGCGCCACGACCTCGGGCGACTTGATCTTTCCGCGGACGTTGCCGCTGGCGTCGCCGCTCCCGCCGAGTCCGAGCAATGTGTATTTCGTCTTTCCGGCGGAGCGCGCGAAGTTGTAGCCGATGCGATCGAGCTCGGCGAAATCACTGCTGTGAATCTTCATCAAGAGGTCGGTCCAGGCGTCTTCGATGCGGAACTTGCCGGTGAAGTCGATCGACGAGGCATCGGTCACGAGCTGCGCGCGCCGGAACGTGACCACGCCGTTGTCGAGCGCGAAGTCGGTGGAACCGCTGAGCGGGATGGGATACGTCGCTTGTGAGAATGCCTGCGCGTGCTTCGCAAGCGTGGCATTTCCTTCGCCGCCGCCCGCGAGGATCCGGTCCTTGTTCCAGTGATAGACGAGGTGACCGGTGGCACCGCCGCGCAGGCCGTTGTCTTTGATGCCCCAGTCGCTGAACAACTTTTCGAGTGAGACGCCGTTGTAGCGAAGGTCAACGTTCATCGGGTACGGCTCGGCGTACGTCGGCAGGGCGTAATGTCCGGCGATGGTGCCGCCGCCGTACGAGGCACGCTGAATGTCGGCCAGGGTGCGGTCTCCGGTGACGTTCATCGTTCCGCGAACGTCGGCGAGGTCGTAGACGTCGGCGCGGATTTTCGGCGCGCGCCAGCCGCCGGTGATCGAGTAGGCACCGCCGTTGCCACTCAGGTTGCCGTCGAAATCGAACATGCCGTCGAGCACTGTGCCGACTTTGAAGATCTCGCGGACCCTCTTCAGTCCGATCTGCGAGGTGACGTGGAGGTTGTAGACGGCGTCGCTGAGCGGCGCCATCTTCCCGTTCAGGAAGATGCGCAGATCCGGTCCGCCATCCAGCGCAACCGACCGCAGATCGAGGTTGTCCGGCGTGAAACGGAACTGGCTGCGCAGCGCGGTTCGGATGGGCAGGTAGTCCTGAATGTTCACGCTGAATTGCGGACTGGTGAGGACGCCGGCGTAGAGGTCTTCCTTCGGTGTGACGTAGATCGTGGAGGTGATGTCGTTCGCCGCGGCGGAGATGGTGTGGCGGAGGTCGAGGAATTCGAAGGCCCCTCGGGTGATGTACAGGTTGCCGAGGTCGAGGTGGTAGATCTCGTAGCGTGATGGCGGCCCCGAGTTCCAGTGCGGGAAGTTGTGTGCGAGCTTCGCTCCCTCGGGATAGATCTCGAAGTAGATGTGAGGCTCGACGATGTCGATGCGGCCGACGCGAATCTTGCGGCCCCAGAAGGAGTCGATGCCGCCGGTGACGATGACTTGCGCGGCAGTGGCGAAGTAGGGATGGACCGCGCCCGGCGGGTTGGAGATGCGCAGACCGTTGATGATGATGCGGCTCTGCCGTCCGCCCTCGATCTGCACCGACCCGATGTCGACGTTGCGGCCGAGGCGCGATTCGAGCGTCTTCTCGATGCGCAGCCGCACAAGCCCGGCGAAGCTCGACGACCCGAGGTACCACCAGCCGCCTCCGATGATCACCGCCAGCAGCACGAAGAGGCCGATGGTGGAACACCCCATCCATTTGAGGCAGCCCCACATGGGGCCTCTCCTCTGCCTCTCCCGCGCGGAGCGGTGATGGTGCTCCTCGGCTGCCGGTTGGATCGTCATTTCGTCGAGGCCGCCACGCTCCTGCTAACCGCGAGCCAAAAGATAGAGGTCACGGAGGTTATTGCCGGCCGGGGGAATGATAATCGTCTGTCCGATGACTTCCGCGACGGCGAGGCTGTTCGACCGCTCCAGCTCGCGCGCTGCGAAGGCTTTGCCGATCGACGCCGGGAGGGAGATCGCCACCGCCGCGACGCCGCTGTTGCCGTCAAGGCCGTCGGAGGTTCCGAGCAGGGCGTCGATCGGTATCGTTTTCTGCGCCAGCGCCATCCGAACGGCCAGCTCGATGCAGCGCCCTCCCTTGCCGTCGCCGCGGCGCACGACGTTCGGTTCGCCACCTGCGATCAGCACTTCGCTCTCGTTCAGTCTTTGTGTGCGATCGAGCAGCTCTTTCGCGGCCTCGTCGACATCGCACTCGATTTGACGTTCCACGATCACAGGCGTGAGTCCAAGCGACCGCGCGATCGACGCGGCCGCGGCCACGAGCGTGGAGTTGTCAGCGATGAGCTCAGCGCGCCAATCATCGAGATGCGTAACGGTGTCAGGGCAGCCATCCTCGCGCAGGCGGGCAACGATTCGGTCACATCCGCCAATCTTCTCGATGAGGGCAATGGCGTCGCTCTTCGTCGTCGTATCGGGAAGCGTCGGCCCGGATGCGACGTCCGCCAGCGATCCGGTCGAGACATCAGAGTAGACCAGCGTCACGCTGCGTTTCACGCGCGCCGCCAGCCGCCCGCCCTTGATCGCGGAGAGGTGTTTGCGGACGGTGTTCATGTCGCCGATCGGCAGCCCCGAGGCGACAAGCCTGGTGTTGACGCCGGTCAGATCGCGCTCGTCGAACCACGGCGCGAGCGGCTGCTCGATGCACGCCGATCCGCCGCCGGAGATGAGGAAGAGGACGTCGTCGTGTGCCTCGACGAAGTCGAGCAGTTGTCTGCCGGCCTCGAAGCTCGCGGCTGTGATGTCGGGATGGCCGCCCTCGACCACGATGGCCCGCTTCGCCGGTTTTCGATAGCCGGCGGGAATGGCCACGAACGCGTTCACATCGTCGTCAAGCCCGTCGCGCAACGCTCCCGCGCACTTGCCGATGGCGACGACGTTGCGCGGCATGTTCGACGTGAGGACGTGACGGACGAGCCGCTCGGGCGCGCAAGCGTCGAGGGTTCGGAGGTAGATGGCTTTGAGTTGCTCTCGCAAGGAGCCGTGATCTTATGGGGATTTGGCCCAGCACAAACCTACGTTTTGGCATCTCGCGCCCGTTGAGTAAGCTAACGGAATGAGCGAGAAAGACGTAGGGGCGTCTGTCGGTCCAGACGGACGCACGTATCAACAGTATCTCGACGAGCGTAAGCTTCTCATCGAAGGCGAAAGTGCTGCGGGTCAAGGGTTTGACAAGACTCTCCTCACGCTCTGCGCTGGTGCGATCGCGCTTTCAGTAACGTTTGTCGAGAAGGTAGGGTCTGCCGGAACGTTCAAACCGTTGCTCTACACCTCGTGGGGTATTCTCGCGTTTGGTCTTCTGCTGAACGTTCGAGCCTTCTTGCTCCTTCAAAACTCCTACGACCGTCTCCGCGAGATGAATGATGAGCTCTACGCCGCAGGAAGAACAGACCTCGTGAACCCGTTTCACTCACGAGCCGGCACTTTAAATCTGTATTCGTTCTGGTGCTTTGTAGTCGGCATTACTCTCCTGCTGGTATTCGCCGGTGTAAACTACCAGGCGTCGTCGAAGGAATCACCGCAGCCCGAAAGGATGGTCATCACAGTGGAAGACAACAAGGGCATCATCACCAAGATCTTCGAGGGCAGCTTCCAGAAGACTGGCGCGGGCCCGAACGTTGTCATGCTTCCGCACGGGTCACCAACACCGGCTAGTGCTGGTAGCCAGTCGTCGAAGCCCGGAACAGACACTCAGCCCGCCAGTGGTACGCCTGGCACACCAACGGGTACGAACAAATAGTCCCCGCCTAACGGCTAGACCGCCGCCCTCCGCTTCGCCAGCATCTTCTTCAGGTACTCCCCGGTCGGAGTATTCGGCGTCTTCGCGATCTGCTCCGGCGTTCCTGTGGCGATGATGAAGCCTCCTCCGTCGCCGCCCTCGGGGCCGAGGTCGATGACGTGGTCGGCGGTCTTGATGACGTCGAGGTTGTGTTCGATCACGACCACGGTGTTGCCGCGATCGACCAGGCCGTGCATCAGGTGCAGCAGCTTGGCCACGTCGTCGAAGTGCAATCCTGTCGTCGGCTCGTCGAGGATGTAGAGCGTTCTGCCGGTGGCGCGCTTGGCCAGCTCCTTGGCCAGCTTGACGCGCTGGGCTTCGCCGCCGGAGAGCGTCGTCGACGATTGGCCGAGCTTGATGTAGCCGAGGCCGACTTCGTCGAGCGTGCGCAGGATGTTGGCGATGCGCGGGATGTTGCGGAACATCTCCAGCCCCTGCTCCACGGTCATGTCCAGGATCTCGGCAATCGACGAGCCCTTGTACGTGACCTGCAGCGTCTCGCGGTTGTAGCGCTTGCCGCCGCAGACATCGCAGGTGACGTAAATGTCGGGGAGGAAGTGCATCTCGATCTTGATCTGGCCGTCACCTTTGCATGCTTCGCAACGGCCGCCTTTCACGTTGAACGAGAACCGCCCCGGCCCGTAGCCGCGCATGCGCGCCTCGGGGGTCTGGGCCATGAGATTGCGGATCTCGGTGAAGAGCTGCGTATAGGTGGCGGGGTTCGAGCGCGGCGTGCGTCCGATCGGCGACTGATCGATGTCGATGACCTTGTCGATCAGCTCCAGACCATCGATGCGCTCATGTTCGCCGGGCGTGTCGATGGCATCGAAGAAATGGCGCGACAGCGCTTTGTAGAGGATGTCGTTGACCAGCGTCGACTTTCCCGAGCCGCTCACCCCGGTGACGGCGATGAAGACGCCGAGGGGAATGGTGACGTCGAGGTTCTTCAGGTTGTTCTGCCGGGCACCGCGGATGATGAGTTTGTTCTCCGTGATCGGCCGGCGATGAGCCGGTACCTCGATCGATGCCTCGCCGCGGAGGTACTTCGCGGTCAGCGATGACGGGAACGATTTGATCTGTTCGAGCGATCCCTCGGCCACGACTTCGCCGCCGTGGACGCCCGCGCGCGGACCGAGGTCGATGATGTGATCGGCGGTCTGGATCGTCTCCTCGTCGTGCTCGACGACGATGACGGTATTGCCGAGGTCGCGCAGCTCGACCAGGGAATCGATCAGCTTGCGATTGTCGCGCTGGTGCAGTCCGATCGACGGTTCATCGAGAACGTAAAGGACGCCCATCAGCTTCGAGCCGATCTGCGTGGCCAGGCGGATGCGTTGCCCCTCGCCGCCGGAGAGCGTGGCCGCGCTGCGGTCGAGCATCAGATAGCCGACGCCGACGGAGCAGAGAAAGCCCAGCCGGTCGCGGACCTCTTTGAGAATCTTGCCGGCGATCTGCTCTTCACGCGGCGTGAGGGCTATCGTTTTGAAGAAACTTTCCGCATCCTTGAGCTGCAGAGCCACGACTTTGTCGATCGGGCGATCGGACACGGTGACTGCAAGAGCCTCCGGCTTGAGGCGCCGGCCTTTGCAGTCGGGGCAGTTCATCGGCGTCATGAACCGCTCGATCTCTTCGCGGATATCGTCGTTGTCCGATTCCTTGTAGCGTCGCGTCAGCATCGGCACCACGCCTTCGTACGTGCCGTTGTAGGAGTAGGTGCTCTCCGAGCCGGTGAACTGGAATTTGATCTTCTCGTCCGAGCCGTAAAGGATGACCTGGCGCGCCTTCTCCGGCAGCGCCTGCCACGGCGCGTCGATCTTGAACTTGAAATGTTTGGCCAGCGTGTGGATCTGCCGGAGCCGCCAGTTCTCGGCCCCTTCCTTCCAGATGGCGATGGCCCCTTCCTGGACCGACTTCGTCCAGTCCGGGATGATCTTCTTCTCGTCTACTTCCAGTAGAACGCCCAGCCCCGAGCAACGCGGGCAGGCGCCGTACGGTGAGTTGAACGAGAAGAGCCGCGGCGTGATCTCACCGATGGAAACGCCGCAGTCGGGGCAGGCGTAGGCCTGTGACAGCAACTCTTCCCGATTGTCTTCCTGGTAGAGGATCTTCACCAACCCTTTCGACACGCGCGTGGCCGTCTCGAGCGAGTCCGCCAGACGCTGCTGGATTCCCTCTTTGACGACCAGGCGGTCGATGACCACGTCGATGGTGTGCTTCTTCTGCTTGTCGAGCGTGGCCGGATCGGCCAGCTCGATCATCGTGCCGTCGACGATGGCGCGGGTGAAGCCTTCCTTCACCATCTGCAGCATCTGCTTGCGGTACTCGCCCTTCTTGCCGCGAATGTACGGCGCGAGGATGGTGAACTTCGTGCCGGCCGGCAGAATCAGCAGGCGATCGACCATCTGCTGGATCGTCTGCGGCCGGATCTCCTGGCCGCAACTCGTGCAGTGGGGCACGCCCACCGACGCGTACAGAAGGCGCAGGTAGTCGTAGATCTCCGTGACGGTGCCGACGGTCGAGCGGGGATTGCGCGACGTCGTCCGCTGCTCGATGGAAATGGCAGGCGAGAGCCCTTCGATGGAGTCGACGTCCGGCTTCTCCATCTGCTCCAGAAACTGCCGGGCATAGGCGCTGAGGGACTCGACATACCGGCGCTGCCCTTCCGCGAAGATCGTGTCGAACGCCAGCGATGACTTGCCCGATCCGGAGACGCCGGTGATGACGACGAACTTGTTGCGCGGAACGATGACGTCGATGTTCTTGAGGTTGTGCTCGCGGGCACCGCGGATGACGATGGATTCCATTGTGTGGTTGTGGTCGCGGGGTCTCGCGGTTGCGAAGTCTCGCGGTGTTGAATCGGTCAGGCATCGACCAGATCAACGACCGCGAGACCGCGTAACTACGAGACCTCGTAACCGCGACACTCTAACTCCACCGCCTCCACTGCTCTTCCCACGCTACGAGGGGTAGAGAATTTGACAAATGAGTGTGTATCAGGCTGGCCGAGAGGCGCACGCACTCTGCTTGAATCGCTTACCACTTCTTTTCGTCGAGAGTCCTTCTCCCCCCGCGGTTTTTGCGGGGGGAGAAGGTGCCGACAGGCGGATGAGGGGGGCGTATACGCGACATGAACGATCTTGCGCCACTGGCCTGCCGGTTGCTTGGAGGCACGAGTCGCGCGCACAACTGACACACGCGACAAACGCCCCCTCATCCGCCTGTCGGCACCTTCTCCCCCGCAAGAAACCGCGGGGGAGAAGGCTCTCGACGGGGGTACAGGGTGCCGACGATTCCAATGAGAGTGTGAGAAATGCGGTGGCAACCAACGCTGCCGTGCCGGCCCGGCCTTGACGCTTCCCAAACCTTCGCGTATAGCTCCGCCCCTTGGCCGCAATCCTTCTTTACCTGGCTACGACGATCGCGCTGATCGCCGCCTGGCGGCGGTTCGTGCAGCCGATATCGCGCACGGCGGCCATCGTGCTGGTCCTTCTGCCGCTTTGCTTTACGGGGCGGGCGCTGCTGACCGGGCGAGTCTACGCGCCGGTCGATCTGCCGTTCATGTCGGAGCCGCTCGACGCCTACGCGGCGGAGTTCGGTGTGCCGAAGGTCCACAACGGGACGCTTTCGGACCTCTACTGCCAGATCATCCCGTGGCGCAGCGCCGTGCGCACGGCCATCGGGCACGGGCAGTGGCCTCTCCTGAATCCATTCATGCTCTGCGGCGACATCCTGGCGGCAGCCGCGCAGCCGGCGACGTACGATCCCTTCAATCTCATTGCCATGGTGATCCCGTTGCCGCCGAGCTTGACCTTCGCCGCGGCGATGACGTTCTTCCTGGCGGGTTTTGGCGCGTTCGTTTTCATGCGCGCGCTCGGCTGCGGTGAGCTGGCCGCGCTCGTGGCCGCGGCGGGATGGATGTTCAGCGGAAACATCGCGTTCTTCGTCGGCTGGCCGATCGCTCGGGCGTGGGCGTGGCTGCCGCTGATCTTTTTCGCCGTCCGGCTGATCGTGCGCGACGCGAACGTGCGCGGCGGTGTGCTCCTGTTGATCGCGCTGACGTTGCTGATCCTGTCCGGTCATCCGGAGTCGATCCTTCACGTTACGGCGGTCGCCGCGACCTATGGCCTCTTCGAGATGGCCACGACTCGCAAACGGGTTGGCCGGGTCATTCTCATCGCCGCGGCCTCGGGCGTCGTGGCGCTGCTGCTGACCGCGATCTTCCTTCTGCCGTTCCTCGAAGCGTCGCAGCAGACGATCGATATCCACTCGCGCCTCGAATTCCGAGGCATGCCGATCGCCTTCATGCCGGAGCGGATTCAGCGCCGCGCGGCGAATACCGTTTTCCCTTTCTGGGGCGGCCAGCCCTGGCGCGATTCATTTACACCGGAGTGGGATCCGCAGACGGCGAGGACGGGGAGCGTCATCCTGGCGCTGGCTGTGGCAGCACTCGTCGTTGCCCGGCGCCGCAAGGAAACGTGGTTCTTCTTCGGGCTGGCGCTCATTTGCCTCTGCGCGGGATTTGAGGCACCGCCAGTGAGCAATCTGCTGCACAAGTTGCCGCTGTTCGATATGGCGCTCAATGAGCGGCTGGCGTTCGCGGCGTCGTGCGCCTTGTCGATCCTGGCCGCGCTGGCGGTTGACGCCCTGGCCGTCGAGGGGAGCGACTCTGCTCGGAGACGCGCGGCGATCGTGGCGGCCATCGTCGCCGTCGGACTCGGCGCCGGCACCTGCGCGCTTTGGTCGCACGAGATGCGCGTGGGCGTCGATGCGAACGTGATCCGCATCAATGCGCTGGCCGAGCTGCTGCCGCTGGCCATCATCGTCATTCTCCTGGCCGCGCGCACGCCGCTCCGGCTGGCCTTGCCGTTCATCCTCATCCTCATCCTCGGGCAGCGCGTCGTCGAGGATGGGTCGATGTATCCCTCGCTGCCGCAGCACGTCTTCTATCCGAGGATTCCGCTCATCCAGGCAATTCCCATGAATACCGCCGAGCCGTTTCGCGTAGCCGGGGAGCATTTCGTCCTCATCCCCGACACGGCCGCGCTCTACCAGCTCGAAGATCCTCGGGGCTACGAGGCGATGACCTTCGCCCGGCTCGCGGACACGTATCCGATCTGGGCCGTCCCGCAGCCTGTTTCCTTCAACGCCATCGGCGATCTCCAGCCGCCGTTCCTCTCCTTCCTGAACATCCGGTACGCGCTCGTGCCGAACAGCGTGAAGGTGAGCCCGGGCTGGCGCGAGGTGATGAAAGATCGCAGCGCCAAGCTGTTCGAGAGCACGCGCTTCCTTCCTCGTGCGTTTGTGCCGCGCCGCATCCGTTATGAACAGAATGGATCGCCGGTGCTCAAAGGAATGACCGCGGCGAAGGACTTTTCGGATCTCGCCTGGATCGAGGTGCCCGACGGCAAGCCGCACGAGATCGCGAACGGGCCGGGTGCGCTGACGATCCGCCGCGACGGATTCGGCCTTTCGATCGACGCGGTCATGGCCGCGGACGGTTGGGTGGTGGCATCGCAGACGGCCTGGAAGGGATGGCGTGCCTATCTCGACGGCCGCCGCGTGCAGATGCGTTTCGCCAATCACGCGTTTCTCGGCGTGTTCGTGCCGAAAGGCAGCCATCACGTCAAGCTGCAGTATCTGCCGGAGTCGTTCACGCGCGGCCGCAACGTTTCGTTCGCCACGCTCGGCGCGCTCATCATCGCGGCGGTGTTTCCGTCAGCGCGCCGTCGATTCCAGAAGCCACGCGCCGTACCGCTCTGACGTCGAGTTGACCGGCAGCACCACGAACTCCGGCACCTCGTACGGATGCCGGGCGAAGAGCGCCTCGCGCAGATCGTCGATGTTCCCGTCGACTGTCTTGATGACCAGGAGTTGCTCGCGGTCCTCGTCGACCTTGCCCTGCCATCGATAGATCGACGTCAAGCCCGGAACGATGTTGACGCAAGCGGCCAGGCGCAGCTCGATCAGCGCACGGGCCATCGAACGGGCGTCGAAATCGGCGCCGACGGTTGTCAGGACGATGACGGGAGTCATTGCTCGGTCATCATAGAATCTCGCGACCGTGTTTCGCCGCATCTTCCTCATCCTCGTCATCGCGATCGTCCTGTTCGCAGGGTACGAATGGCTCACCTTCCCTGATGTGTCCGCGCTGGAGACGAAGCCGCCGTCGACCACGGCGTTCATGGAGAGGCGCAAGGCCGAGCTGCGCGCGGCCGGCAAAAGCGACGCCATCGACTATCGATGGGTCCCATACGATCGAATCTCTCCGTACCTGCGTCGCGCCGTGCTCGTGGCCGAGGACGATACCTTCTTCGAGCACGGCGAAGTGGATATGAACGCGGTGGAAGAAGCCATCCGCAAGGATTGGGCGCGCGGGAAGCTCACGCACGGAGGCTCGACGATCACCCAGCAACTGGCCAAGAACCTCTACCTCTCGCCGTCGCGCAACCCGCTGCGGAAGGTGGAGGAGTACTTCATCGCCCGCTCGCTGGAGAGCCACCTGACGAAGAAGCGGATCCTCGAGCTTTACCTCAATGTCGTCGAAATGGGCGAGCGCGTTTATGGCGCCGAGGCCGCGTCGCAGGCGTACTTTCATTCGTCCGCGTCGGCACTTTCACCCTCGCAGGCAGCGCTCCTCGCCGGCTGCCTTCCGAATCCGCGTCTCATGAGCCCCGCCGCGCCGAACAAACGCCTCCGCTTTCGCCAGCGCATGGTCCTCTCGCGCATGAAACGTTGGGGCTATCTCTTCGAGAAGGAAGTGCTGACGGAGAAGAAACCCGCGGCAGCCGCTCCCACAACGGAAACGACAGCCACAGTCGATACCGCCTTGCAGCAGACGCCGCCGACGGATACGGCAACGCCCGCGCCGACGGCTACTGACAGCGTGCCGACATCGACAGACACGGGGCCACCGACGGATTCCGCACCGCCGCCGACGCAGACAGAGACTTAAACCAGAAACCAGAAACCAGAAACCAGAAGGCAGAAGGCAGAAGGATGAAGGATGAAGGATGAAGGAGAAGGGTGAAGGCGGAAGGATGAAGGCCCGAAGGATGAATTAGACTTTTCTGGTTTCTGGTTTCTGGTTTCTGGTTTCTGGTTCTGGTTTCATCCTTCATCCTTCCGCCTTCCGCTTTCCCCTATGATGCCCGCCATGTTCGTCCTCTACGAGGTGCTGCTCTACCTCGTGCTCATCCTGGCGTTGCCTTACTTCCTGGTTACGGGCGTGCTGCGCGGGAAGTACCTGGCCAATTTTCAGGAGCGGATGGGCTTCTATCGAACGCCGGCAGCGGCGCATGATCTGTGGATTCATGCCGTCTCGGTCGGGGAAACGCTGGCGGCGCGGCCTGTGGTCGACGCGATCATGAGCCAGCGTCCTTCGACGACGATCGTCTTCACCACCACGACCATCACCGGGCAGGCACAGGCGCGGCGGCTGTTCCCGGACGCCACCGTGACCTATTTCCCACTCGACTTCGCCACGAGCGTGAAGCGCTTTCTGCGGCAGTATCGTCCGCGCGTTTTCGCCACGATGGAGACCGAGATCTGGCCGAACGCCACACGGCTCTCGCGGGCACGCGGCCTGCGGCTGCTGCTGGCGAACGGCCGGATCTCCGATCGCTCCTTCCCGCGGTATCGGCTGATGAAACCGTTCGTGGCCTCGGTGCTTCGGCAGTACGACCGCATCCTGGCGCGGGAGGAGACAGACCGCGAGCGATTCATCGCCATCGGTGCGCCGGCCTCGGTCGTGGAGACCAGCGGCAATGTGAAGTTCGACTACATGCCCGACGACCGTCCGCTCGAGATCGCTCCGCGCCTCGCGGCCCTCATCGCCGGCCGAAAGGTCATCGTCCTCGGGTCGACCATGGAAGGAGAGGATGAGGCGCTGCTTCCGGAGCTGGAGCGCTTCATCGCCTCGCACCACGCCTTCGTCATCGTCGCGCCGCGCAAAACTGAGCGATTCGAGGTCGTGGCCGGGCTGCTGGCGGCCACGAAGATCCCCTTCGTCCGCCGTAGCGAATGGAATGACGGGGCGGCGGATGTTCTGCTGCTGGACACATTGGGTGAGCTGGCCAAGGTCTACCGCTTCGCGACCGCGGCGTTCATCGGCGGCAGTCTCGCGCCGACAGGAGGACACAATCCGATCGAGCCGGCGGCGGCCGGAGTCCCCGTCTGCTTCGGTCCGCACATGTCCAACTTCCGTGAGATCGCCCGGGTCTTCCTGCGCGACGGCGGCGCGGTCGAAGCGCGCGACGCGGCCGGCGTCTTCGCATTCGCCGCACGGATGTTCGACAACGCGGCCGCCCAGCGTGCCATGAGCGAGCGGGCGCGTCGGACGGTCGAACAGAACCGCGGCGCGGCGGCGCGTACCGCCACCCGCATCGTCGAGTTGCTGGCGTGACCATCCTCCTGAAACCGGCCGAGCTTCTCTGGCGTGGTGTGAACCGGGTGCGGCGCGCTCTCTACCGGCGCGGCATCCTCAAGAGCAAACGCCTGCCTCGGCCGGTGGTCTCGGTCGGCAACCTGGCCGCCGGCGGGGCCGGAAAGACGCCGGCTGTCATCACCATCGCCCGCTATCTGGCGAAACGCGGCTTCCGCGTGGCTGTGCTGACGCGGGGTTACGGACGCGGCGGCGATGCCTCGGGTGTCGTCACTTCGCTCGACGCGGCCCGCTTCGGCGATGAGCCTGTCCTGATTAAAAGCAAGCTGAAAACAGTTGATGTAATCGTAGGATCTAATCGATACGATAACGCGCGACATTATCTGGATCAGAATGACTGTGACTTATTCATACTCGACGACGGCTTCCAGCACCTGCAGCTCGCTCGCGACGTCGACATCGCGATCGATTCCCGCGGCGGCGTGATGCGCGAGGGGCGCTCGGCACTGGCCGCCGCCGACTTCGTCATTCAACGCCATCTCCGCCTTGTCGTACCCGAGGAATTGATCTCGCGCCGCCTCTTCGCCTTCGCCGGCCTGGCCGACAACGAGCAGTTCTTCCACTCGCTGCGCGCGCAGGGCCTGGACGTCCTCGCCACGAAGGGTTTTCGCGATCACTATCGCTACACGGCGGCCGACATCGCCATGCTGAAGGAAACCGCCCGCGGTGCCGGTGCCGAGGCCATCGTCACCACCGAAAAAGACGCGGTGAAGATCGATGACCGTGACATCATCCCCATCGCCGCGGAGATGATCGTCGAGCCCGCAGTGCTCGAGGCGATCGCCGCCCGCATTTCCCGATGAGCCGCCGCCGCAAGAACGCGCTTCTGCAGCGCGTCGAGTATCTCGTTTATCGCGCCGTCGCCCGCGCCGTCCGTTCGGCGTCAAATGAGACACTCAGCCGATGGGGAACACGCCTTGGCAATCTGGGGCGCAGGGTTCTGCGCGGCCGTAACCGGCTGGCCGTGCGCAACCTCGCCAAGGCCTTCCCGGAGAAGAGCGAAAGCGATCGGCGCCGTATCCTCGACGAGTGCTGGCGTCATTTCGGCCGCGAGGCGCTGGCCACGATCCGGATGCAGGACGTTCCGCTGGAGGAGATCCCATCACATTGCCCGTTCGTCAACGCCCAGATCCTCGAGGAGGCCATCGCCCTAGGTCGCGGGGTTGTGCTCATCAGCGCGCACTACGGCGCCTGGGAGATCGCCGGGCTGGCCATCATGGCGCTCGTGAGCAACGTTCACACCGTGGCCCGGCCGCTCGATAACGAGCTCCTGGAGCGGGATCTGGTCCGCATACGGGCGCGAACCGGCGCCGAGGTCGTCGATCGCAAGCGCGCCGCCCGCGCGCTGCTCAAAGCGCTGTCGCGAAAGGGGGTTGTCATCCTCCTGCCGGATCAGGCGGTGCAGCCTCGCGAAGGCATCCTGGTCCCCTTCCTCGGACGCCCGGCGTGGACCACCGACGCGCCCGCAAAAATGGCTTTGCGCCAGGAGTCAGAAATTGTGTTCGCTTTTTGCATTCCCGTCGCAACCGGGCACCAGCTCGAGTTTGAGGAACCGATCCGAATCGATCAAATGGGCGACGAGGAAAAGAACGCCGAAGCGCTGACGACGCGTATCAATGACGTGATTTCCCGCCGCATCAGAGAGCGTCCGGAGTTATGGTTATGGATGCACGACCGCTGGAAGGGGAACGCGTCGCGTGAGATCGAAGACAAAATCACAGATGGCCAGTGAGACTGTAGTGGTCGGCCTCAATTGGGTCGGGGACAATGTCCTCGCGCTCCCCACGTACCGCGCGCTCTATCACCGCTTCCGCAGCGAGGGCGGCATCACCGTGGCCGCACCGCGGCATATCGCGTCGCTGCTCTCCGCGGCGGGCATCTTCCGCAACGTCATTCCGTGGAACGGCGATACGCGCGAGCGCATCCGGCTGCTGAAAGCCGGTCGCTTCCGCCGCGCGGTGATTCTGCCGAACTCATTCCGCGCGGCCATGGTGGCCTTCGCCGCTGGGATCGGCGAGCGTTGGGGTTATGCGACCGATGTGCGGGGCCTGCTGCTGACGCACGGCGTGCGTCGCGACCCGGCCCGCGGCCATCAGCTCGATGACTATTCGGTGTTGCTCGCGGCCATGAACGCGCCGCGCGTCGTCGACGAGATCCCGACGATGACCATCCCGCTCCACGTGCGCGAGCGGGCCGGACGCCTGCTCCGCGATGCCGGCGTCCGTCTCGACGAGCCGCTGTTTGGCCTGCACGCCGGCGGCCTTTACGGTCGCGCCAAGCATTGGGGCGACGATCGCTATGGCGAGCTGGCGGTGCGTCTGCGCGGAGCCGGCTTCTCGGTCGTTTTGCTGACCAGCCCCGGCGAGAGACATCAGGCCGAAACCATCTCGGTGGCCACCGGCGGCCTGCCCATCATCGGCGACGACGGCGATGTGCTGCAGCTTGCCGCCGCGATCTCACACTGCTCGGTGGTGGTCACGAACGACAGCGGGCCTCTGCACCTGGCCACAGCCCTGGCCGTCCCCTCGGTGTCGATCTTCGGCCCGACCGATCCCGGCCGCACCATCATCCCGGGCGCCTCGCGCGTCATCCGCAAACCGTTTGCCTGCCAGCCCTGCTACAAACGTGAGTGCCCTCTCATGCACCACGGCTGCATGAACGAGATCACCGTCGACGACGTCTTCACCGCCGCCGTGGGTCTCTTCAACGAGATCGACGGAAAGATCGAGACCGACGGCGCAGGCGCGGTGGCATTCGGCAGCGAGTAGGTGTCGTTGAGTGCTCGCGAGAAGTGAATTTGAGCTCGCGAGCAGTGAACGTCTGCTCGTGAGCAGTGTTTTTGAGGTCACGAGCAGTGAAGGACAGCTCGTGGGCAGTGAAAACCAGCTCGTGAGCAGTGAAAGACAGCGCGCGAGCAGTGAAGGACAGCTCGCGAGCAGCGAAAGACAGCTCGTGAGCAGAAAAGGACAGCACGCGAGCAGTGGAAGACAGGACGCGAGCAGAAAAAGTCAGGTCACGAGCACAAAAGGCAAGCTCGTGAGTAGTGAAGGTTTGCTGGCAAGCTGTGAAAGTCAGCGCGAGCGGTGAACGTCAGCGCTCCCTCGCCGGCGAAGCCGGCTCGACGTAGGTCGGACTCTCAGTCCGACCGGAGCTTGCGCGATCGTTCGTTAATGCGGCTGACGCTCAGCGCAGATGATGCAATTCCACCGGCCGCGAAGCGCTCCGCCTGGAGCCACAGGCAGCGCAAGCTCCGGTCGGACTGAGAGTCCGACCTACGTCGGCTCATGCAAACGTACAAGGCCCCATCTGCGCTGACTAAACCCTCGTGGCCGGATGGCGCCCTATAATCGCTGTCGATGGCTGCCGACGACGAGGGCCGGCTGTACAAGATCGGCGAGGTCTGCAAGATCGCCGAGGTGCAGCCGTACGTGCTGCGTTACTGGGAGACCGAGTTTCCGCCGCTGGCGCCGAACAAAAGCGGCGGCGGACAGCGCCTCTACACGCGACACGAGATCGACATCATCCTGCGCATCAAACAGCTCCTGTACTCCGAGGGCTTCACCATCGCCGGCGCGAAGAAGAAGCTGGATGCGGAGATCGCGTCGCCGGGAGGCGAGGCCGCGCCCGTGGCCGCGCCGTCGCCGGGCGTCACGAAGGCACTCGGCGATGTGAAGCGGGAGCTGACGGCGATACTGCGGCTCCTGGACTCATAGCGGCTTCGCCGCGTTGTCGGTTGTCGGTTGTAGGTTGACTGCGCGACTGACTCGCGCGTTCCTCAGTCTTCAGGCGCGACACGAAGGCCGCACGAAACCGACAACCGACAACCGACAACCGACAACGCGCGAAGCGCCGCTACGCCGGTGGCGGCTTCTCCGGCTCGGGCGACGCATCCGGCGTCGCTCCCGGCGTTGTATCGCTTCCCGTCTTTTCCGGAACCTTGAAGCCGAGGTAGGTGCCGGAGCTGATTCCCATCAGGCCGAGCAACGTGGCGCTGAACTGCGGCATGGCCAGGTTGTTGTACACCGACACGATGAAGATCACCCCCAGCACAAGCGTCCATACGAACATCTGGAAGCGGTGCAGGCTGATTCCGGTCGGGTCGCTCAGCACGTCGTTGAGAAAGCCTTCCGATTTCCCGCCCGGCTCGTCCGGTGCCGGCGCCGACTTCTTCTGATCGATGAGAGTGGCGCCGAGTGCCGTAGCCGCGCCGATGCCGATGAGGGCCAGGATCGATTCGGTGATGGTGTCCAGCTCGTCGGTGACCAGCCAGACGAAGACATAGGCGGCGATGACCAGGAAGAACCAGAACGACATCTGGAAAAGTGACAGCGAGAATGGGCGCTCGCGCGGCACGGGATGCGTCCCGCTGCGGATCAGGCTTGTCGTGCGGCAGAGATAGAGGAAGACCGCCAGCGACAGAGCGATCAGAACAAGAAAGGCGAGAAAGTGCGTGCGTGGAATGATCTCCAGATCGAACGTCGCTGTGCTCGGGATCGAAGACTGCTGGTCGGAGCCGACGCTGATGCCGATCCCCTTCGACACGTAGCCCGGAGGGCTGCCGAGGAGCGTGTGCCAGGCGGCATCATCGTCCTTCGTTCGTAAGAGGCGAAAGCGCACGTGGCCGGAAGTCGGGTCGCACGACTCCGGCTTGTCACCTTTGATCGGCATCCCTTCGATGAAGAGGACGATGGCCTGGCAATTGCCGTTCGCGTTCTTCAGAAGGGTCCCGAAATTCTGGACGTGAATGGAGATCCGGTCGTCCAGACCGGCCTGCTTCGGGTTGTCCTTGAAGTAGGAGTGAGCGAAGTAGACGCGCGGCGGACCGCCGTCGTCCTTGACGCGCGGCGCGTCGGACGGCTCCCACTGAGCCAGCACCGCAGTAGCGACGAACAGGGAGAGAACCGCAACGATCGTGGACCGCATACGCACCTCGTTTCTGCCGGATTTGTGGACTGCAACGATTCTAAGACAAAGGAGGGAAAACAGTTTCAACAGATTGCATCCGCCGTCGTAGGCTGGAAGCATGAATCGCATGCGAATCACTCACGCTCTCGCTCTTTCCATCCTCACCCTGGCTTTTGTCACCTGCTCCGATACAGACGACTCCGATCGCCGGCCGCGGAGCTATCCCGGCGCGGCTGGCGGTGAACGGAGCGGCGGTTTCGCCCGGGCAGGCGCGGGCGACGGGCTGGACATGATCCCGCCGGCTGACTGGTGGCACGATCCGAAGATCAGCGTGGCCGTCACGCTGACGGGCGACCAGTTGGCGTCGCTCGACCGCATCAGCCACGAGCAGAGCGAGGACATCGCCCGTCTCGAGCGCGACACCATGGTCGCGGTGCGCGATCTCCGGCAGGTGGCCGATTCGACGCAGCCGGCGGCTGCGGACATCACCGGCGCCGGGCAGCGTCTCCGCGGCATCCGCGATGCCCTCTTCGACCATCGTGTGCAACTGTTTGCCGCCGAGCGGACGCTTCTCACGCAGACCCAGTGGCAGGCGCTGCAGCAGGCCGTCGCCGCCGAGCGCAACCGCCCCGATCAGAACAATCGCGGCAACTACGGAGGACGCGGGCGGGGCGGCATGGGAGGGCGTGGGCGGTACCCGGGGTAGTTTCGCAAAAGAGCGCGCGTCGTAGCGCCTGCTCGACGCACAAACGTAGGTCGGACTCTCAGTCCGACCGGAGCTTGGGAGAGCGGTAATTGATAACCCGGCTGTAGTTCAGAGCCGCGCAAGCTCCGGTCGGACTAGAGAGTCCGACCTACGTTTTGTGCGCCAGCGGGCCGCTGGCGCTACGACTGATTATTTCGCCGTGGCGATGAACCACTGATTATCAAACGGGTCGATGACGAACGCTCCGCGCTCCCCGTACGGCTTGTCTTCCGGTGGATTGACCGAGGTCGCTCCCGCGCGGACGGCACGCTCGTAGGTGGCGTCGACGTCCGGCACGTGGATGTGAATGGCGGCAGGCGTCGGCTGCGATTCACCGTGCGCTTCGCCGAGCTCGATCATCGAGTCGCCGATGCGAACTCCGGCATGGGCCACCTCACGGCCGGGCATCTCGGTCACGTGGGCCACGGTGGCGCCGAACGCGTTCTCCATGAACGTGATGAGTGCTCGCGCTCCCTTCGCATGGAGGAACGGCGTGACCGTGTGATACCCCTCGGGGCGAGGACCGACGCCGGCCTCTTTGCGCGTTTTGCTGCCGCTGCCGGCGAACCGCCGCTGCAATTCCTCTTCCGTGACGTTCTCCTGGTGCGTGGCCAGGTACCAGACATTGCCCCAGCGGTCCTTCACGCCACCTTCGCGATCGCCATACGGCTGGTCGGTGAGGGGCTGGAGCGCCTTCGCTCCGGCGGCGAGCGCGCGGGCGTAGGCGCCGTCGACGTCGTCGAGGTAGAGGTGCAGCGCCATTCCGAACGGCTTCATTTCCGCGGTGGGCTCGCCCAGCTCGATCATCGAATCGCCCACGCGCAGCTCCGCGTGCATCAATCTGCCGTCCGGCGCGGGGTAACGCGCCAGGAGCTCGGCTCCAAACGCGTCCTGCATGAAGGCGATCAGGTCGTCGGCGCCGCTGGCGAGCAGATAGGGGGTGATGGTGTGGAAATCGGTCTTCGGTGCTTCGGCAGTCATCGTGGTCATCTCATCCTCCGTTGATGGAATCAGTTCCGCCTTCAGTTTCGATCGGAAATTCGGGTCAGGCAGCGCGCGCAGATCGTCCGCGACCACGAGCAGAGTGGCCAGCTCCGGCTCGGACAGGGCCAGGCCTGCCAGTCCTGCGTTACGACCGGCCAGGATGGCCTCGATCGCGTCATCGAGCCGTTCGATCAGGTCGCGCTCAGCCATGGTTCTCGCCCATATTCGCCCGCAGCGTCTGCAGGCCTCTCCATTGAAGTTGTTTCACCGCTCCCTCGCTCCGGCCCAGTGCCGAAGCGATCTCGCGGATGCTCCGCTCCTCGCCGAATCGCATCACCAGCACGCGCCGCTGATCGGCGGGAAGCCGGTCGACGGAACGAAACAGCGAGGCCCGTCGCTCCACGTTCTCGATCTCGCGTTCCGTCACGTCGCTCACCGCCTCGCGCTCGCCTCGGCCCGCCTCGCGCGCCGCCCGTGCGAAGTGGTCGGCCACGGCGTTTGCGGCGATGCGATAGAGCCAGGCCGCGAAGGGCACGCCGCGCCACTCGAACTTCTTCACGTTCGCCAGCGCCTGGTGAAAAACCTCCGAAGTCACGTCCTGCGCCGCGGATCGATCGCGTACGCGCCGGATCACAAACGCCCACACCCGCCCGAAGTTCTCCTCGTACAACTCCGCGAACCGGCTCGGGTCCTTTTGTGCCGCTTCGATCAGCAGCCGCTCGTGATCTTCGGTCGCGGGATTCATGAATCACTCATTTAACCGCCGGGCGGGCGAAAAGTTACGGTGGATAATCGCCGGCGATGAAAGTGCGGACGTGGATGGGGTCGCCGCTCGTGCCGGCCATCGTCGTGGTGATCTGCTACGCGGCCCTGTTCGTTCCGCTGCTGCAGACCCGCGGCGGCGACGTCTCCCGCTTCGTGATCGCCGGGGGAGCGAACGTCGACGGGTCGAAAGTCCCGCCCGGGCTGACGGTGATTCCGAACATCGGCGGCTACGACGGCATTTGGTTTTACCGGCTGGCTCTCGATCCGTTCACGAGCGCGCAGACGGCGTATGGGATCAGGCTCGATAACCCGTCGTACAGGCAGCAACGGATCGGCTATCCGCTGATCGTCTGGATACTGTCCCTCGGACGCGTTACCTGGGTTCCGGCGCTGCTGGTGGCGGTGAACATCATCGCCGCCGGGGCGATGGCAGCCTTCGGCGGGGCGTTCGCGAAACGACTTGGACAGCATGCGATGTGGGGCGTGATCCTGCCCCTCTACCCGGGGTTCGCGCTGACGTTCTCACGCGATCTGGCCGAGATCGTGGCCGCTTCGTTTGCCATGGGGGCGATCTGGGCGGTGGCCTCGCGCCGCAACGTCACCGCCGCGCTGCTTCTGACCTGCGCGGTGCTGACGCGCGAGACCACGCTGCTGCTGGCGTTCGCGCTGGCCGCGGCGTGGATCATCGAGCGCCTGCTCCGCCGTGAACGCCGGATCGCGGCGATTGTTTTTACCATCCCGATCGTCGTCTACGCCCTGTGGCAGGTGTTCCTGGCCCTCCGCTGGGGCGTCACGCCGCTCCGCTCCGGCGCTCCGGCCATGGCCATGCCGTTCGTGGAGTTCGCGCGCTTTCTGGCGATTTCCTCCGCGCGCCGCTATCACCAGCAGCGCCTCTACTTCACGGAGAGCCTGTTCCTGGCCGCGGTGGTGATCGCGGTGGTGCTGGTCTGGCGCCGGTCGCGCGCGGCGCTGGAGTGGCGTTTGGCCTGGCTCGGCTATCTGGCCATCTTCGCCATCCTGCCGCGCACGATCTGGCTGGAGGATTTCGGCTTCCTGCGCATCTTCGCCGACCTGTTCCTGGTCAGCGCCGCGCTGATCATCCCCTCCACCCCCTCGGCGCGCTGGTTCGCCCTGCTGACGACGGCCGGCCTCTGGTACTACCTGGCCAGGGACATCGTCACGATCGGGTGAGCCGGGTACGGCCGGCGACAAGCCTGACGGAAGAGGCCTAAAGCCTCCTCGGGTAGGCTCAGAACCTACCTGAGTAGGCTTAAAACCTACCTGGGTAGGCTCAGAACCTACCTGGGTAGGCTTAGAACCTACCTGGGTAGGCTCAGAACCTACCTGGGTAGGCTCAGAACCTACCTGGGTAGGCTCAGAACCTACCTGGGAAGGCTCAGAACCTACTTGGGTAGGCTCAAAGCCTCCTCGGGTAGGCTGAGAGCCGTACGGGCTACCGGTAGTGCTCTTTGAGGGCGTCGAGCTCGGCGACGGCCTTGCGGAGGACGTGGACGACCTTGTGGATCTCGGTGCCGTAGAGCTTCAGCTCGGCGTCGCAGTCGGACATGGAGTAGACCGCTTCGTCCTTCTCCAGGCGCTCGCGCTCGAAGCGAAGGCGCTCGATCAGCTCCTCGATCTCGCTGATGAGAATGAAGTTGAGGTCCTTCTCGCCGAGGTAGCGCTTGCACTGCGGGCAGTAAATCGACCGGTCGTCGGTGTTCTCGACGAGCTCGAAGACAAACTGTCGCTGGCACTGCGGACACTCGAAAACTTCGGGCAGCACGATCTCATCCTCGCCCGAGGATTGTCGCACGAAACGGGACGGAGGCCGTGCCGCGGCGGCCCGGAATGGGAATGTTGACCATGGCGTTTCCCGCCGTGTAGCATCCACGCCCTGCCGGTTCTGGGAGATCGTTCAATGGTAGGACAAGCGGCTCTGAACCGCTCAATCGGGGTTCGACTCCCTGTCTCCCAGCCAAGGCGGCACGGCGCAGCAGCTTAGATTGGCTAAACCGCGGCTCACCCCCTTCAAAAAAACGATCATTCCAGAAGCGGCGGTTTTGACTTCGTCTATTACTCCGGTCAGCCTTCTTAGCTGCTGACCTTGGCCGTTGAGCTGACCCCTCGCGAGAAGTATCGAACTGGCGTCGTCCCGCGTATGTCAATCGCCCCTTACGACGCGCATCGAGACGCCACGGGGTGCGGATTGTTCGTGATGGGGAGCCATGCGGCGAATGATGAACCGCTCGCGCGACGCCCATCTCATTCGGCGAGGTGTAGGCCGGTTCGCAGATCATCATGAGGAGGCGACGAGTGGCTGATCAGGACGATCTGGAAATACTCGCGCGCACCTGAGCTCGAAGGCCTACTATAGGGAGAGTCGTTGCCCACGTGGTGCGGACGGAAAGCGCTAGAATTGCGGAGTGCCGGACGAGATCGAAAGCGGCCCAACGCTACTCCTGAAGAAGGAGTATTTGCGTGCGATCCCACTTCTGAGAGAACAGCACGAAAAGTATCCTTCGAATCCTCGCATCCGTCTGCAGTACGCCGACGCCCTCGCTGGCGCTGGAATGCTCACCGACGCCTACGAGCACTACCTGGCAACTGCTAGGTACTACGAAGACAACGGCCTCACCGTACAGGCAGCGGCTGTCCGCAAGAAAGCCGAAAAAGTATCTCCTGAGACACTGCTCGACGAGTACGCCGACGTGCTATCGCTTCTCGATTCGGTAGAGGAAACGCCTTCGCCAGAGCCGCGCGTCCCAATTCAACGGGATCGAGTCATCGCCAATGCAGAGAAGCTGGTTGCGAAGGGGAAGATCGAGCCCGCGATCAAAGAGTACGAGCTCCTGCTCGACGGGGGCCCAAACGACGTTAATACGCTGAACCGCATCGGCGACCTCTGGGTCCGCATCAACCGAAACGACGAGGCCGTTAAGGTCTTCTCGAAGATCGCCGACCACTACTCGGAGGATGGTTTTTTCCTCAAAGCTCTCGCCATCTACAAGAAGATCAACAAGCTCGTTCCCTCGAGGCTGGATATCTACGCCAAGCTGGCCGATCTCTACACCAAGCAGGGGTTGGCCATGGAGGCCAAGAGCCAGTACCAAGTCCTCGCCGACTACTACCTCAAGCACGGCGACCCGGCCAACGCTCTGGCCATCTACCGGAAGATCTCGGAGCTAGACCCGAACTCGATCAATGTTCACGTCAAACTGGGCGATCTTTATTCGCAGAACAACCAGACTACCGAGGCCCTGAAGGAATACGGCAGGGTCGGTCGGCAGCTGCTCGAGCGCGGCATGCGCGAGGAAGCCGTACAAGTGTTCAAGAAAGCGATCAAGGCCGCTCCCGATGAAATCGAGTCAGCCGCGACAATGGTTCTGGCATTAGCTGATACAAAGGACTACGACTTGGCCGCCGAGTTCGCGACATCAGCATTTCAGAACAGCGCCGATCCTTCGTCGCTCGCCACTAGGATACGTGAGGTTCTCCTTGGCAGGGATGAGGCCGCCCTCGCCGTGCAATTCTTCGAGTTGATCATCCAGCGAACGCCCGCAATCCGAGGGGTCCGTGAGGCATTGGGCGATCTACTGCTCCGCCAGAACGACGCGGATCGAGCCTTTGCGATAATGGCTCCCGCGATCCATCGTGCAATGGGTGAGGGCGACGCGGAGCAGGCAGTCCTGTCTTTGAACCGCATTCTCGATGTCGACGTTTTTCAGCGTCCAGCGCGCGACCTACTGGAACAGATCGAACAACAATGGAACGAAGAGCGTCGGACTGCCGACAAACTACGGGCTTATGTACAACAGGAAATTGGTTTTCTCACAACGGAGCCTTTTGGTGCCGGCCACCGGTATGTGCCACAGCGAATCGGTGTCGACGGTACTCGTGAGACCTACGACGATGCAATCGCGCAGCTGCTGCACTGGATGTCCTCTGCGGAGCCAAGTCCGTTGGTCATCTTCGGTGAACCGGGAAGCGGCAAGAGCACGCTTTTGCGCGAGCTCGCTCTCCGCCTGAGCCGCGATCCCAAGGGGCCCCAACCGATTATCCTCAGTCTTCGAAAGATGGCGAGTCACGTGTCGATCGAAAGTCTGGTGATTGACGAGCTGCGGTTCGCCGGCTGGGAAGACGTGCAAATGCCGCTCGTTCAGCAACTACTAGAGCGTGGGTCAATCGTCCTCCTCCTTGACGGTCTCGATGAATTTGCCGGCGAATACATGTTCGAACGTCGGCTTCGATGCTTGAATGAGGTCATCAAATTGGCCGCCGAGGGGCAGGCAAAAGTCGTGCTTACCAGCCGCTACGAATCAGGTCTCGTCGAATGGACAAGCGAGCGGATGCGCATCTGCACGTTGCTCAGCCTCGAGGATACTCAGATTAAAGCGCTGCTCCTCGACCGGTGGGTCAACGAGACGCTCGTCAGGAAATGGTTCGAACTGCTCCAGCGTGTCGATGGCCTCTCGACACTCTGCCACAATCCCGTGATCCTGACACTCGTTGCGGAAATTGACGCCGATCAGTTGTTCGACGGCGGCCGGACGGACTCGGATGCCGTTTCCGAGGCCGAGGTGTACAGGCTATTGATGGAACATGAATATGGGAAGAAGGAAAACAATCCGGCGCCATGGGGCGCGCTGCACACCATTGCATTGCACCTCTGGACGAGCAGCGACACCAGCTTGCCGTCGGATGAAAATCGCACCTCGGCACTCAGTAGCCGTCTTGTGCATTACGATCACCAGGGGAATGTGTATTTTGCGCACACCTCACTCATCGAGTGGCTCATGGCTCTGAACGCTGCGGAGAATCTCGCCGACGGAAAGGACCCGATGGTATTGGGTCTAGCCACCATGTCTCCCGCGATGGTCGATTACTTCTGTGATCTGGCGGGATATGAAAACGCTCGGCAATGGGCCGCTGTCCAACTTCGAGACCCTCTGATCTCTGGACATAGGGAGGCGAATGCTCGAGAGATCGCCGAACAACTTAGCGCGGGAATGGCTCCCGCGTTGGAAGAGATCCGCGAATCAGAGGAGGATCGCGGATTGGGCTCGCTGCAGGCCGACGAGCACGAGCAGAAAGGGCGATCGCTATTAACAGCGCACAAATATCGAGAAGCTATTGAAAAACTTCAGGCGGCACGCACAGTGAATCCGTCACGCGCTGCTCGCATAGACGATGAATTCGGCTTTCTCCTCACGCTTGGATCTGCTGGGTCATCAGACGCCGGCACGGTGGCCCGCTTGCGCTGGTGCACAGAACTCTGGCGCGCGCTTACAGGGGACATTACCGCTGTCGTTCGGAGCGTCGAGAGTTGCGTCGCTCCTGAGGCTGAGTCGCGAGCCGAGAACAGGCCTGACGCGTCACCTACTAGGGTCCAGGTAAAGCAAACGCCAGCGCAAGCGCTCGGAGAAGAGCTCGAAAATGTGGCACTCCGGCTGTTCCGTCAGTTCTTCACACTAGCCGAAAAGAATGAGGGAGAGTTTCGACTGGAGTTGCAGAAGCTCCGCAAGCAGAAGGCTGGGGCGCAGTTTGGCTACGATCTTGCCTTCGAGGCAACAGTCGCCGACAACGCAAACGTGCGCTGTCATGTCGAATGCAAGAACTACTCTTCGTCCATTGCGCTCAAAGAAGTCGCAGACAAGCTGATCCAGCAGAGATCACATGGTGTCCAGATCGATCATTGGATCCTCATCAGTCCGAACGCGAACCCCAGCCAGGATCTCCATCACTTTCTCGAATTCGAGAGCAAGGCCCTCGACTTTCCGTTCGACATCCACGTCTGGTGTCCCGAAACGGACGTTGCGCACTTCTTCGCGCTTGAGCCAGCGCTGTACGACAAGTTCTACGAGCATCCTGCCGGCGACATTCATCCTCGTGATTGGTCGGCTGAGCGGAAGAGCCAAATCATCGACCGATATCGCCGCGTGCTTCGACCGCTTTACCGGCTGCCGCAGGGGTGGCGGGAGTATGTCGAGAACGAGTCGAATCTCTGTTTTTCGGATACGGAGCAATATGATTTCGAACGTGCGTACGCGACCTCACTTCCCCTTGGTGTAAGGGACGAGAAGGGGCTGGAATTGCCGGGAACTGCAGTGGAACGGCTGCTTGATTGGCTCGCCGATCCATCGCAACGCGTGGCATTCATCCTCGGTGAATTTGGTGACGGCAAGAGCTTCCTGACCTATGCGTTTTCGAGACAGCTGCTCGAAGCCTTCCGCGCGTCACCGGAGAGCGCCGTCATTCCACTGCGCCTTGCATTGCGCGAATTTTCTGCAGCGCGCTCAGTGCGCGAGTTTCTTCGGGCTCGCCTTGAGTTCTTCGGGGCTGATCCCGGCGAATGGGCAGCGCTTAAGAAGAGCCACAGGACGCTGGTTATCCTCGACGGCTTCGACGAGATCTCGAAAGAGCTCGATCCTGCGACCATCACGAACAACATCCGAGCGCTGATCGATTGCTGTTCTGCTCCGGTCTTTGACGGCTGCAAGATCCTAATCACCTCGCGCACGCACTTCTTTGAGACGGGAGATGCGTTTCGCCTGCTTCAGCGCTTGAATGGACCTCTGCTGCTGCAGCTCGCGCGAATTCCCCGCGGTCAAGTCCTCGGTCATCTGCAAGATTCGGCGAAGGGGCCGGAGGAGCGGCAGCTGCTGGAGCGCCTCGCGCGTATGCACGATCCGATCGGCCTTGGTACCAAGCCGCTGTTTCTGCAGATGCTGAAGGACACGCTACATGAGTTGCCTGCGGACCTTGACGAGATCAGCGTCTACGACAGCTACGCCAGGAAGAGTTTGGAGCGGAAAGTCGAGCTGCTTGATGATCCGGAGTTCAGGGCAAGCCGTAACGAGTCCGTACAACAGCTGCTCAGCGCGCTCGGCGTCATCGCCGAAGAGCTTCAGTGCTCGAAGGATACGTACGTTTCACTGAAAAAACTTCGCCAGCGGACCGGCCCGTTCGCGGAGCTCCTCTGGCGCCTGAGCGGTGAGGATCGCCTCGAGAGCGATGCGGAGGCGCGGCTCGGTACCCGATCACTGCTGTCGCGCGTGAACGCTCTCGAAGGAGACGGGCGGTGGCTCGTAGACTTCTGTCATCGGTCGATTCGCGAGTATTTCGTGGCTAGGCAGTTTGCCGATTGCCTCGGGAGTGGGGCGGTCGAGGGGGCGGAGTTCCTCAGCCGGGTGCCGGTGAATCACGAAATACTCTACTTCACTGCTTGCCTGCTCAGACGTTCGCGGAATCAACAAGCGATCGAAAGCCTACGCGAGCTGATCTGTGGATCGCGAGTAGGCGAAGATAGCCACGCTCTGGCAGGAAGAGCGCTGACCGTGCTGCTTCGCGTCACCCCCGTGATTCCTCGCGATATCGATTTCACTAGCCGAAATTTCGATTTTGCCGACCTCGAGGACGGCGACTTTTCGGGGCTTGATTTCAGCGGAAGCACGTTCAAGAGCGCGAATTTCGCCAACACAAATCTCGAAGATGCCAACCTTTCTGATTGCGATCTGACTGGCGTCCGCCTTCATGAGACAACTTCGGTGCTTGCGGTGGCCGCGCCGTCACCCGGCAGGATCTTCGCAGCGTACGACGACGCGACGGTATGGGAATGGGACGTGGGGGCGGGGAGCAAGCCGTCATCGCGCATCGTATTTTCGGAGCGCGGGCTGAAGCTGTCGCGAATCGGCGTAACGAGAAGCGGAGTGGCATGGGCGATCGCAGGAAGGACGGTGCTTCTCTTCGAAATATCAGCGGCTGAGTGGAGGTGTATTGGACGGTTGGCACTCGATCAAACGTGCGCCGATTTCATAGCCGATGATCAATCAATCGCCATGTTGATCGCGGACAAGAGCGCTCGTTGTCATGTCGTCGACCTTGAGCGTCAGGGCATCTCACTCGAATTGCCGATGCCGGAGTCTTCCGTATTCGTGGCGCCCGCGCCCGACCTTCTTTGTTTTCGAGAGAACGAGTCGGCCATCCGCCTGACCGGAAGTGCATCAGGGAATGCCATCGACTTTCAGATTGCGACAGGTAACCCGACCTCGCTCGACGTATTCGTCAAATCGTTCAACCTGATTCTCGTAGCCGTCGGAGAAGGCGATGGGATCGTGAGGGTCTTGGAGATATCACTGCACGAAGGGAAAGCGACACCAACCGTTCTTTTCGAAGAACGCGTTCACTCCGGTCCGGTTCCGTCCATCAAGTTCTCCGGTACTCAGACCGTGGTGAGCGGAGGCCTCGACCGAAAAATCGCTCTAACACCACTTCGTGCCGATGCAGGTCCGAGCCGCAATCTGCAACTGAACTTCCGCTGCAGGGGTCTCAGGACGGACGGCCTGAGACCAGAAGGCCAGAGAATGAGGCTAGAGGAACTTAAGTCACGAGCATCTCGGTAACATCACTAAGGCCGCAGTGAGCGTTAGGCACAAAGCCTGATCCGTATGATCAACGACCGAGCGAGCTCTACTGGTTGTCGTCTCAGATTCGGACCACCCGTAGGATCGTTCGATCGCGCAACCGATCAACGCTGACGCCGAGCACGAAGTCCATGCTGATGCGGCCTCAGCCGCGCTTTCACAGACTATCCGCACCTTCGGGTTTCTGAGCCGGTGGACAAGAGCGTCCCATTCGTGGTCTCGGGCATTCCGCTCGCCGACGCGATCCGCGTCTACAAGCGGCGTTCGCTCGGTTGCTTCGTTCTGCGGCCATTCTTACACTGGTCCTGCTGTTCCTTGCCTGGCTGCACTTCGCTCGATGAGGAGACGGACGTTAGAGGCGTGGCCATGGGCCTGTGCCAGGGCCTGTGCCCGGCGTCCGAGTTCACGCGTCTGCCCCGGCAACGCCTTGTTCGCGTAAGCGATTGATATCCTTCACTGGCGCGCTCCCGAAGAAGCGGCCGTACTCGCGGCTGAACTGGGACGGGCTGACATAGCCGACGCGCCGGCCCGCGCTCCCCGCATCCATCATCGTCGTGAGCATCAGCCGCCGCGCTTCCTGGAGCCGGAGCGTTTTCTGATACTGCAGAGGGCTCATGCCGGTGACGGCCTTGAATTGCCGGTGAAACGAGGTGACGCTCATGTTCACCAGCGTCGCCAGCTCCTTGACGTTCGCGGGCTGGTCGAAATGTGCCCGTAGCCGCGACACGGCGTTCGCGATTCGCTGCACGTTCGAGCCGGCGCGGCCGATCTGCGCCACCCGGCTTCCCATCGGGCCGCGCAGCAGCCGGATCAGAATCTCGTCGCGCACGAGCGGTGCCAGCAGTTCGGCATCGACCGGCTGCGCCATCAGATCGAGCAACCTCGTCGCCGCATCGATGATGTGCGCGTCGGCGTCCCCGACATAGAGCGCGCGGGCGTCTCGTGGTTGCGGCAAACCGTGCGGAAACACTCTCAGAGCCAGCTCGGCGAGCTTCTCCGCGTCGAGATCGAGCATGAGAAGCAGGTACGGTTCCGAATAACTGGCCCGCGTCACTCGACCAGCCATAGGGACGTCGATCGAGTACACGGCCATCTGCCCCGCTTCGTAACCGTAGGTGTCGTCGCCGATCATGACGATCTTCGCGCCCTGCGCAACGATGCACAACGTCGATCGCTGCACGTAGTGCATCGGCTCCTGATTCGTGTGCGACACCCTGGCGGCGCGGACACCGGGGACGCGCAGCTCGACGGTTCCGTCGTATGGCACAAGAGCGCCGATCAACTTCGCCAGCGTGGCAATATCGAAATCCGCCTGCTTGGCACGCATGTCAGCGCTCGATTATGGCCATGTTTCCTTCGTCGTGGCGTTCGCCGGCAGCCGGGGTGAGCTTGTTCAGCCGTTCGATCTGCTCAGCGCTCAGTTCGAGCTGATCGGCGGCGGTATTCTCCTCGACGCGGGCGACCCGCTTGGTTCCTGGAATCGGGGCGATGTCGTCGCCCTGTGCGAGCAGCCAGGCAAGAGCCACTTGTGCCGGTGTTGCCCCGGCCTCGGCGGCAACAGCTTTGACTTCGTCGACGATACGCAGGTTTCGCTGGAAGTTCTCTCCGCGGAAGCGCGGGTTCGTCTTGCGCCAGTCGTCGTCGGACAGTTCGTCGTTGGAGCGGATCGTGCCGGTAAGGAACCCGTGGCCGAGCGGCGAGTAAGGGACAAAGCCGATGCCCAGCTCACGCAGGATCGGCAGCAGTTCGGCCTCGGGGTCGCGGGTCCACAGAGAGTATTCGGTCTGCAGCGCGGCGAGCGGGTAGACGGCGTGAGCGCGGCGGATTGTGTCGGGACCCGCCTCAGAGAGGCCAATGTGTCGGACCTTGCCCTCGGCGATCAGCGCGGCCACAGCGCCGACGGTATCTTCGATGGGGGTCTTCGGGTCGACCCGGTGCTGGTAGTACAGATCGATGTGGTCGGTGCCGAGCCGTTTCAGCGAGCCCTCGACCGCGGCGCGGACGTTCGCCGGGCTGCTGTCGATGACACCTGGGCCTCCGCCGGAGTGCGAAACGAGGCCGAACTTCGTCGCCACCACAACCTGTCCGCGGCGGTCTTTGATCGCCCGGCCGACCAGTTCCTCGTTGCTGTAGGGGCCGTAGATCTCGGCGGTGTCGATGTGCGTCACGCCCAGGTCGAGAGCGCGGTGGATGGTGCGGATTGATTCGTCGGGCCCCGCGCCGATGTTGTAGTAGCCGGCCATCGACATAGCGCCGAGTCCCAGGCGGGAGACATCGAGTCCGCCGATCGAAATGTGCTTCATGAATGTGCCTCCGTTCTTTCGTTCATTCGATTCGTCGGCACCATAGATAACGCCGAGGGAGGGCGAATCGTTGACTGATCCTTCCAATGTCTTGCACGATCCTTCCGAATGCGGGACTCGCGCGTTTGGCCGGCCTGAGCAGCACCCTGCCAGACACCTGCACGTTATTCGCGGCAAGCCAGCAAGGACGATCGAGCTCCTCAAGCTTCCGATCCGTCGTCTTGACATTGGCTGGATGGTAGCTATCATTGATAGCTACCATGGCCGAGATATCTTCGAAGCGGCAAATCGCTCGCGTATTCATGACAGGCAGAAGCCAGGCGGTACGCCTTCCCAAAGAGTTTCGTTTCGACGGCGATATGGTGTTGGTCCACCGGGAAGGCAGCTCCGTCATTCTCGAGCCGGTTTCCGAATGGCCCGCCGGATATGTCGAATCATTCGCGGGCGTGCCCGACGACTTCGCGCGCCCCGCTCAGGGCAACGCCGAGAAGCGGCGAAAGCTCTGAGTAGGGTATGAAGTTTCTTCTCGATACCGACACCTGCATCTACGCTCTCAAGCAGAATCAAAACGTGCTCGAACGGCTGCTTGCGACGACGCGAGAAGACGTCTTGGTGAGCGTCATCACGGAAGGCGAGCTTCGCACCGGCGCCGCGAAGAGCTCATCACCGGTCAAGACCCTTCACTACATCGAGAACTTTCTGCGTCCGCTGACTGTCATCGATTTCACATCAGACGATGCAATCGTTTACGCCGGTGTACGCGCGAAGCTCGAGCGCGCCGGCACGCCGATCGGGCCGCTTGACACGCTCATCGCCTCCCAGGCCATCGCACGCAAGCTGACGCTCGTCACGAACAACGAGCGTGAGTTCCGCCGGGTTACGGGGCTCGCCATCGAAAACTGGACGCGCTGAAGCTCAACCGTTCTCCCATGCGACCTTTTCGTGCTGTCGTGGACGGCAGCTCCGATGCCTCACACTTTCTTTCGCAGGTTCCGCTCCAGTGCCTTTGCCTGGCGTAACCAGGGCCGGTCGCGTCGCTTCTGGTAATGCGGCATCGTGGCGTCACGCATGGCGATTTCGCGGGCGATTTCCAGAGCTTCGGCCGGCCGGCCGTGATCGGCAAAGAATTGCGCCGCGCTGACCAGTGGCTCCGCGCCGGTTGCACTCTGTGTGATCTTGTCGAACACGGCCATCGCTTCCTCGGTGCGGCCCAGCCTGCCGAGTGCCTGGCCGAGCAGACTGGCCGCCCGGGAGAAGTCGTATTTCCAGTCGGCTGCCGTCACGTGGCGGAGATCGGAGACCGCGGCATCGTCTTCGCGCAGCTCGAATTCGGCGATGCCGCGGCGGTAGAAGGGATCGATCGAGTCGGTGCGCACTGCCAGAGCCCGATCGAAAGCGTCCCTCGCTTCGCGGTACCGCTTGTCGTCGAGCAGCAACTCCCCGAGCTCCTCGTAGTTCCCGGCCGACGGATTCTGGATCACGAGGACGCGCAGAACATTGATCCGCTTCCGGCGGCCCGGGCCGCGCATGGTTCTCTGAAGATTGGCCAGATCAGGCAATCCCTCGATGAGGAAGTAGGCCAGCGCTCCGATGATGCCCCCGATGATGATGATGAAGAGCCAGAACGCCTCGGGGCGTTTGCGCGCCCAGTGAATGAGCGCTGCCACCTGGAACACGAAGCCGTACCCGAAGAGGTGCCCGATCCATTGCCCAATCAATGACCCGTGCGATGCTCCCTGCTGCCCGAAGGCGGCCATCGTGGAGCACAAGAGCAGCAGGCCGATGACGCTGCGGAGTTTCATTCTTCAATCACCGCCGCGGTGTGCGGGCACTTCCTTTTCGAGTGGTGAATTTGCCGGAGCAGGATACGCCGGATGGCGCGGCTGGACCTCGGACACGTTCAGTATGAACACGCTGCCGATTGGAGTCTCCGCCGCCGCAGAGGGTAAGATCCGCGCCGCCTTGATGACCGAATACCAGGTGAAGCAAGCCATCGTCCGCGTGGCGCGCCGGCTCGACGAGAAGGGGATCCTCACGTCCACCGACGGCAATCTCTCCGCGCGCCTGGACGATGGCGGAACGCTGATCACGCCGAGCGGATCGTGCAAGGGGCAGCTCGAGCCGGAAAAGATCGTACGGCTTTTCCGGGATGGCACAGTGCGCTCAGGCACTCCATCTTCCGAGATCGCGCTGCACCGGATGATCTACGCGCGGCGCCCTGACGTCCGGGCTATCGTTCACGCGCATCCGCCGTATGCCACCGCCTACGCCGTCGCGGGGATGGCTCTGGATCAGCCGATCCTCTCGGAGGCCATCCTGACGCTGGGCAGAGTGCCGGTGGCGTCGTACGCGATGCCGACGGCCGAGGAGCTCGCGCGCAGCGTGGAGCCACTCGTGGCGGAGCACGATGCCGTGCTGCTGCGCTTTCATGGCGCGATCTGCTTCGCGCGGGACATCGAACAGGCCGGATTCCTGATGGAGACGCTGGAGCACGTAGCGCGCATCGACTTCATCCGCCGATCCCTCGGTTCGAATGAGCTGATCCCCGAGCACGAAGTGGCCCGGCTCGAAGAGTTACGCGCGAGGATGCGGGCCTCGCGGTAGGAAGGCGGTACCTACTTCCGCTCATCGTAAATGTCGAGCGCAACGCGCGTGTGGTCTTCCGGGTCGTACCTGACGGAAAGCTCGGCGCCGGGCTGGATCTGCGGGATGTCCAGACGACCGATCAGGGCCTTCGTCTCCGCTTCGAACGGTTCGATGCCCTCGGCATGTACCTTGAGGCGCATGCCGACGACGGGGTTGCCGTTTAGGGTGATGCCCTTGTCCCAGATCTTGAGGACGCGCGCCGTCCCCGGCTTCCCGGTCTTGCGGATCTCGTTCGCCTGGTCCTCGCCCGTCATGTGATCGATGAGCCTCATCATGCAGCCGCAGAGAAGGATGGACGGGATGAGCAGGAAGATGGAGCGCAACTTCATCTCCATAACATTCGGCCGTCGCTTTGCGAAGACAGTGACTGCGGTCACGGAGAGCTCGGTTGGCGAGTGCCAGCTCTTGCCGGTACCCTTGAACAAGGAGGCGTGTATGAATCATCGCGTGGTCTCGCATGACGAGTGGCTGGCGGCGCGGACGGAGTTCCTGGCTCGGGAAAAGGAGTTCACGCGATCGCGGGATGAGCTGAGCCGGCAACGGCGGGAGCTTCCGTGGGAGAGGGTGGAGAAGGAGTATCTTCTCGAAGGGCCGAACGGCAAGGAATCGTTGGCGGACCTCTTCGAAGGCCGCAGCCAGTTGATCGTCTATCACTTCATGTTTGCCCCGGCCTGGGACGCCGGCTGCCCGCACTGTTCCTTCTGGGCCGACAACTTCAATGACGTCATCGTCCATCTGAACCATTGCGACATCACGATGGTTGCCGTCTCACGCGCTCCGTACGCCAAGCTCGCGGCGTACCGGAAGCGGATGGGGTGGAGCTTCAAGTGGCTCTCCTCGGCGGACAGCGATTTCAACTTCGACTATCAGGCATCCTTCACCGACAAGGAGGTTGCGGAAAAGAAGGCCTTCTACAACTTCACGACGCAGAACCCTGGCGGGTCCGAGCGCGAAGGCACGAGCGTCTTTTACCGGGATGACGACGGCAACGTCTTCCACACCTATTCGACCTACGCGCGCGGCATCGATATGACCAACACCACGTACCACTACATCGACCTCGTGCCCAAAGGCCGCAACGAGGGAGACCACCCGCAGCATTGGGTCCGCAGGCACGACGAGTACAAGTGATCGCGGTTACGCCCGGCACGGGAGCAGACGATGCATAATCGGGCCGTGACCGTTCCCGAGAACCAAAGAGACCATCCGATCCCGGAAGGCCTGCTCGCCACCGTGCTGGAACGTGCCGGCATCGGGATCGTCGTCCTCGATTCGCGGAGGCGCATCGTGGTGGCCAACCTGGCGTTTTGCGACCTGCTCGGATACGGGAAAGACGAGCTGCTGGGGCAGAGCGAGGCCGGAGTCGGGCACGCGGAAGACGTCTCCGCCGAGGCCGTTCTCTTTCAGGAGCTGCTCTCTGGAGCTCGGACGCGGTACACGATCGATAAGCGCTATCTCCACAAGAACGGTGAGGCGGTGTGGGGGCGCGTCACCGTGACGATGCTTCGCCAGTCCACCGGAGACTTCGCCATTGCCGTGGTGGAGGACATCACCAGGAAGCGGGGAATCGAGGAAGCGGCTGAGGAGGGACGACGAGCGCACGAGCGATACGCGCTCGTGGCTCGCGCCACCAATGATGTGATCTGGGATTGGGACGCCGAGCACGCAACGATCGTCTGGAACGACGCACTCAAGACGATGTTCGGCTATGAGCCCGATCAGATCGACAACCGCTTGCAGTGGTGGGACAGTCACCTGCACCCGGACGACCGCGAGCGCGTTGTCGCGGGGATCAACGGCATCATCGAGAAGGGCGGCTCGTCATGGTCCGACGAGTACCGGTTCGAGCGCGCCGACGGCAGCTTCACTGAGGTTCTCGACCGCGGGTATATCGCCCGGTCGGAAGACGGGGAACCGATCCGGATGATCGGGGCGATGCTCGATGTGACGGAGCGCAAGCGCGCCGAGCGCATCGCCACGTTCATGGCCGAAGCCAGCGCCGTCCTGGCGTCCTCGCTCGACTATCACGCCACGCTCGCGCAGGTGGCCCAGTTGACGGTTCCGCTCCTGGCCGACTGGTGCTTTGTCGATCTGCGTACCGGCGATCAGACCTATGAGCGGCTCGCTCTCGTCCATGAGGACGCCGGGAGATTGGAGATCGCGCGCGGTTTGTTGGCCGGGGAATCAGATCTCGTGCGAGAGGTCATCGTCGCCGGTACGCCCAAATTGCTCGAACACGTCGCCGAAGCCCCATCGAGCGACGGACTCGATTCCTTCCGCTCGCTGGGTATCCGCTCGGCGTTGATCGTGCCGCTCGTAGCCGTTTCCGGAGAGCGGGCGATGGGCGCGCTGACGCTGGCCATGAGTCACTCGCGACGCGCGCTGGCCGAGCGTGACCGGCGGGTGGTGGAGGATGTGGCCCGTCGCGCGGCCATGGCCATCGAGCATGCTCGCCTTTATGCGGACGCGCAGAACGCCAGTCTGGCCAAAGACGAGTTCCTGGCCATCCTCTCGCACGAGCTGAGCACGCCGCTGACGATCATCCTCGGCTGGTCGGGGATGCTCACCCGGGATGACGCCACCAGGGAGGAGTTACAACGCGGGATCGAGACCATTCGTGCCAGCGCATTGGCGCAGGCGCAGCTCATCGACGACGTTCTCGACCTCTCCCGTGTGACGACGGGCAAGCTGCGTCTCAATGTCCAGCCGGTCCCGATCGGACAGCTCGTTGCGGATTCGCTGACGGCTGTTCGTGTTGCCGCGGCGGCAAAGCGGATCGAGCTTGTCGCACCCGAGTCGACGACCGCAGGCACGGTCCTCGGCGATGAGAACCGCCTGCGGCAGGTGATCTGGAATCTCCTGACGAATGCGATCAAGTTCACGAAGCCGGGTGGGAAGGTGACGGTGGAGCTCGAGAACGCGCCGGGCACGGTCCGCCTGATCGTGACCGATACCGGCCAGGGGATCGGCCGTGATTTTCTCGCGCACGTTTTCGAGCCGTTCCGGCAGGCCGATGCTTCCACGACGCGCACGCACGGGGGGCTGGGACTGGGTCTGTCCATCGTTCGCCATCTCGTCGAAGGCCATGGTGGGACCGTCGCGGCATTCAGCGAGGGGCCGGACCGCGGTGCGCGATTCGTCGTCGAATTGCCGTTGGCTTCAGCCGAGGCGGACGCCGCCGAAAAGCAGGACACCGGCCGGAAGACGAGCGCGGAGCTGGCGGGCGTGCGCGTGCTCTTCGTCGACGATCAGGCCGAAGCGCGCGAGCTGGCGCGGGTGATCTTCTCCAATGCCGGCGCCGAGGCTACCATCGCATCATCCGCGATGGATGCCATCAAAGTACTGGAGCTGGTGCCGATCGACATCGTCGTCGCCGACATCGGAATGCCGGAGATGGACGGGTACGCGCTGATCGCGGAGATCCGCCGCCGTGATGCGCTGGCCGGACGGCATACGCCAGCGATCGCGGCGACGGCATATCGCGGTCAGGAAGATCGTGCCCGGGTACTGGCCGCGGGATTCGACGCCTATCTGAAGAAACCGATGGATGCGGCAATGCTGACTTCGACCGTGGCCAGCGTTACCGCTGCCGCGCGGCGTGGGTGATTCACGACGAAGCCGGAGCAGGCGCGGAAAGCGGCTCGTCTCGTTGGAGCTCAGCGCGAATGCCGCGAACGGTTTCTGCCAGCTTGTCGATGCCGGACGGCTTCTGCAGGACCAGCGTGCCCGCGGGGAAGCGATCGTCGAAGTAGCGCGAGATCACGGACAGCACGATGAGGCGCGGCTGGTACGAGAGCGACGCCAGCGACTCAGCGACGACCAGTCCGTTCTTCTTCGGCAGCATCAGATCCAGGACGACGATGTCGTACGTGCTCTCCTGAAGCATCTCGATGGCGCGCTCTCCGTCTGACGCCAAGTCGATCGATGTCGCGTCACCGGCGAGAATGGTTCTGATCACATCCTGCAGCTTCTCGTCGTCTTCGACGATCAGCACGGCGAATCGTGGATCGTTCACGGAAGTGATCTTGATCTCAATGGAGCTGATGTCAAGTGGGCTCAGTCATCCGAGGATGACTCCGAGTCTTATGCGGATGACTCCGAGCCTTACGGGGATGACTCCGGGTTGTACGGGGATGACTCATTCGTATCCTCGGATGGCGGATTCATATCCGAGGATGAAACTTTCATATCCGAGGATGACTCGCGCAGCACGCGAAGATGATCGCGAGTCATCCATTCATGACTTTTTGTCATACGAAGATGACTCGAAGTCATCCACGCATGACTCGATGCGTATCCAAAGATGACTCATTCGTATGCGAGGATGACTCGTTCATATCCGAGGATACGAAATTCATACGCGAGGATGACTCGCGCGAATCCGAGGACATGAAATTCATACGATGAGAAGAAAAAGTCTCTTAAAGAGGACACTTCCTCGCGTCGGAGTGCCGCCGGCGGCGATTGCGGCCGCACCTTGGTGGCACACGACAGTCCCCTCTTCTTTGTCGCCCCTATCGCGGCGGTTTGGGCTTGGACGTTCAGGGCAGGTATCTGGGAGTCCACGTTACAGATCGCTGGCGGAGCCAGCGCGAAACACGCCGGAGGCGTGACGTAGATTAGCCGGTGGCAAGCGCCGAAGGACGCGCCGCCACCGGTTAGGGATCGATGTCATCATCGACCCCGGAAGGGGTCGCGGACGGTGCTCGCGTTGACGAGATGCCAAGACCTCCGGCACCCCTCCGGGGTGCGACATTGCTGGGATCGATAACCGGTGGCGGCGCGTCCTTCGGCGCTTGCCACCGGCTGATATGGAGTGACCTGTCAAGTTACGCTGCTCGTGATGCCTTTGATTGTGTTTTTCCCTTT
>Ga0307470_10000150_pt1 | contig 48193 bp, 46 predicted proteins | sample atmos_gasesAM3C__FD_204565 | JGI IMG/M metagenome (GOLD analysis project Ga0307470, IMG submission 204565) | Hardwood forest soil microbial communities from Morgan-Monroe State Forest, Indiana, United States - atmos_gasesAM3C_05 | ecosystem: Environmental > Terrestrial > Soil > Temperate forest... | reverse complement strand
GCAACGTCTCCACTCAGGTCTTGGTTACAGGACCCCACTAGAGGTCCACAACGAATACCTGAACAGGCAGCTCGCAGCATGAACTAGCCGTAAGGAAGCTGTCCGGAAAATGCGGGGCAGGTCAACTTTCGTCTGCCCGCCGGCGTGACACCTCCACTACACGGGACCCCTCCTGCGGCCACTGACCCGGCGAGCCACCAACGGCCCAGCGACGGACTGCAACGCCCGGCGTAGGACGTAGGATGCTAGGGCTATCGCCCTCCACCGATAGCCCTAGCACCCTGTGTTGGCGGCATGGACCTCTGCTGGGCTGCTGGTTAGCGTTCTAGCGGCCAAGTCCGGCGCCTCCGCCGTGTCCCTCCGTCCCCTCCGGCTGGTCTGGTCAGCGCTCGGGTTGGGGTGCTAGGCCGGGTAGGTGGGCTCGGTCGCCGAGATTGCTTCGCGTTCGGCGGTGGTGTGGAGGAGGGCGAGCAGGAGCAGGGCGGTGGTGTGGGCCTGGGTGGTGGCGCCGTTGAGCAGGTGGGGGATGGTGTTGATGCGGGCGTGCACGGCCAGCGGGCCGAGGCTGTAGTCGGTCAGGCCGGGCCAGGTGGTGCGGGCCAGGTCGCGGGTGCTGATGGCGTCCACGGGCGGGTAGTTGGACAGGTGCCAGTGGAGCAGGGTGATGCGGTCGGGGTGATGCATGACGAGGGTCCGTCGGACAGCTCGGTTACCTTTGCGGCCACGCTCTGTCAGAGGCGGGTCGGGCGGACGAACGGCCGGGCGCCGGCCGGTACGGCGATGCCGGAGGGGTCGGGACGGCCGCGCCCACCACACCGCCGGGGGACCGGTGACCGCCGGGCCGTCCATCAGCAAGACGGCGACCTCGATGATCTCGGGCAGGTCGACCGGGTCGACGGTGACGGGTGTCGAGCCCGACCACGGCGTACCGGGTTGTTGGCCGGGCCGAGTGGGCTCGGCGCCGCCTGGGTCGCTGTGGTGGGGTGGTCGTGCTCGGCGTCGTAGCAGCAGTAGGACAGGCCGGCGTAGCCACGTGGGACCCCGAGCCCGTCGACGATCCGTTCCAGGATCTCGTAGGGTCACGAGTGGTGCGCTCCAGCTCGCTGACCCGCATGAATTCGGCCAGGGTGTGTTCCAGCATCACCGAGGACTGCGGGGACCGCTGGCCGTCCACCTGCGTGATCAACCGGGCCATCGCGCTGCGCACCTTCCGCTCGGCGGCACGGTCGTGGTCCTGGATTGTGTCCCGCAGGTACACCCGCTTGCCGGTGACCGGGTCCAGCCCGCCGTACACCGATACTCGCAACGCGCTGCCACGCCGCTCGATCCGCCCCCGCTGGCACCTGCCGGGCAGCAACAAAGATAGGCTCGAGGGCACTCGCACCCTGAGCCACGCCAACGACCGCAACGCCAGCCGGCTCTGATCTTGACTTGAGGTAAACCTACTGGTCGGAGGAGTCATTTGGTGGTGCGCCGCCAGGGACTCGAACCCCGAACCCGCTGATTAAGAGTCAGCTGCTCTGCCAGTTGAGCTAGCGGCGCGCGTCAGCGCAACGATCCCCGAGGATACACAGCCCCGAACGGGCGTCCTAATCGTCCTCCGCCCAGGAGCCCTCCACAAGCCGGCCCAGGATGCGGCCCCCCGGCGGTGAACCGGCAGGCTTGTCAGACCCGTGCGGAATGATGGGACCGTAACCGGCAGAGGGGATCGACGAGCAATGACGCACGCGGCACAGCACCGGGTCACGCCCACCGGCCGCCTGATGACGGTCCTGGCCCTGGTCACCATCCTGGTCACCGCCTGCACCGGCGGCGGCAGCCCGCTTGGCAACGGCGGCAAGCCAGCCACCCCGCCCGCCCAGATCGCCGTCCAGCCGGCCGCCGACGCCGCCGACATCCTCCCCACGACCCCTGTCGTCGTCACGGTGACCGGCGGCAGGCTCACCACGGTCACGGTGCGTGACACGGCTGGCCGCAAGCTTGTCGGCGCCCTGACGACGGACGCCACCAGATGGACCAGCACCGGCCCGCTCCGCTTCCGCGTCACCTACACCGTCACCGCGCACGCCACCAACGCAACCGGTGCCGTGACCGACTCCACCACGAGGTTCAGCACCCTCGCCCCGCGCACGCTGGCATACGACGCGATGGCACCGTTGGCCGGCTCGACCGTCGGCGTCGGCATGCCGATCCGGGTCTACTTCCATAACGACGCCAACGACGCCGCCCTCGCCGTCACCAACAAGGCCGAGGTGATCAAGCACATCACCATCCGCACCTCCCCGGCCCAGCAGGTCGGCTACCTGTGGTTCGGCGGCGGCACCGAGCTGCACTTCCGCCCCAAGGCGTACTGGAGGTCAGGCACCCAGATCACCGTCAGCCTGAACCTGCTGGGCGTGGAGCTCGCCGACGGCGTCTACGGCAAGCGCAGCCGCGACGTCTCCTTCGCCATCGGCGCCAAGCACGTCAGCATCGCCAACACGACGACCCACCGGCTGCTCGTCTACGCCAACGACCGGCTCGTGCAGAGCTACCCCGCCTCGATGGGCCGTGAGGTTCCCGGCCGGTACACCCACAACGGCGTCCACGTGGTCAGCGACAAGACGCCGCTGCAGCACATGGACTCCACCACCTTCGGGCTGGCCCTGGACGCGGGCGGCTACACCGCCGACGTGCAGTGGGCCACCCGGATCTCCAACAACGGCGAGTTCGTGCACTCCGCGCCGTGGTCGGTCGGTGACCAGGGGCATGCCAACGTCTCGCACGGCTGCATCAACCTCGCGCCCGACCGGGCCAGGTGGTTCTTCGGCTTTTCCCAGCCCGGCGACGTCGTCGAGGTCACCGGCTCGCCCGTCCCGCTCGCCCCGAAGGACGGCGACATCTACGACTGGACCATCCCGTGGGCGCAGTGGAACCCGGTCGGCTAGCCCGCTCGCCCGTGCGACTAGGGCGAGGAGACGACGGGACGTGCACGCGGTGACACGCGGTGCGGAGCACGTGCCGCCCCAGGGACGGCCCGGCGTGAGTCGCTAGCTGAGCGGGCCTCCTGCCTGCCTGCGCAGGAAGGAGGCCGTTGACCTTGGGGTGAGTGATGGGACTTGAACCCACGACACCCGGGACCACAACCCGGTGCTCTACCAGCTGAGCTACACCCACCATGGCCACGCCGGAACGCGACACCGCACGAATGATAGCCGAGGCGACCAGCCCCGGATCACCGGTTTGCGGCCTGCTACGGCCCACCCCCGAGCACCTGCTTGGCGGCCGCCTGGGCGTCGTCCGTGCTCGGCCCGGGCGGCGGCACGAACACCGTCTGCCGGTAGTACCGCAGCTCCCGGATGCTCTCCTGGATGTCGGCCAGCGCACGGTGCGCCAGCCCCTTCGGCGGCTGGGCGTAGTACACCCGCGGGTACCACCGCCGGCACAGCTCCTTGATCGACGACACGTCTACCATCCGGTAGTGCAGGAACGCATCGAGCTCACGCATGTCCCGCGCGATGAACGACCGGTCTGTGGCGATCGAGTTCCCACACAGCGGCACTGACCTGGGCTCGGGCACGTGGCCGCGGACGTAGTCCAGCACCAGCCGCTCCGCCTGAGCCAGCGTCACGGTGGACGCCCGCACCGCCTCGGTCAGCCCTGACCTGTCATGCATCGCCGCGACGATCTCAGGCATCCCGGCGAGGTCCGCGTCGCTGGCGTGGATCACCACATCGACCCCTGCACCCAACACGTTCAGGTCGGAGTCGGTGACCAGCGCGGCGACCTCGATCAGGGCGTCACGGCCCAGTTCCAGCCCGGTCATCTCGCAGTCGATCCACACCAGTTTGTCGTTCACGTCCGCCACGATAACTTCCGCCACCGACGGACAGGGCCGGGCGCCGTCGGGTTCGCCCGCCGAGAAATGTCTTACCCCCGCGGCAGGGTGCTCTCTTAAGGTGATCCGGAGGGATGGGGGAGTTCAGTTGGATGCGATCGAGGCCGTTGGCCTGACCAAGACGTTCGGCAAGGGCCGCAAGGCCGTGCGCGCACTGGCCGGGCTGGACCTGGCCGTGCCGGAGGGTACCGTGCTCGGCCTGTTGGGGCCGAACGGCGCCGGCAAGACCACCGCGGTCCGGGTGCTGACCACGCTGCTGCCGGCCGACTCGGGCACGGCCCGGGTGCTCGGCCATGACGTCGCCCGCGAGCCGGACACGGTCCGCCGGCTGATCGGGCTGTCCGGGCAGTACGCCGCGGTGGACGAGAACCTGACCGGCCGGGAGAACCTCTGGATGTTCGGCCGGCTGTACGGGCTGGCCAGCGCCGGCGCCCGGCGCCGGGCCGCCGAGCTGCTCGACCAGTTCGACCTGGCCGACGCCGCCGACCGGGTGGCCAAGACCTACTCTGGCGGGATGCGCCGCCGGCTCGACCTGGCCGGCGCGCTCATCGCGCATCCCAGGGTGCTGTTCCTGGACGAGCCGACCACCGGCCTGGACCCGCGCAGCCGGCTGGACCTGTGGGACGTGATCCGCGACCGGGTGCGGGCCGGCGCCACCATTCTGCTGACCACGCAGTACCTGGAGGAGGCCGACGCGTTAGCCGACTCGATCGCGGTGGTCGACCACGGCCACGTGATCGCCAAGGGTACGTCGGACGATCTGAAGGCCCGGGTCGGCGGAGAGCGGATCGAGGTCGTGGTGCACGACCGGGCGCTGCTCGGCCGGGCTCGCGCGCTGCTCACCGCCAACCTGGGCAGGGATGCTGCCGGGGAGGTCTCGGTGGACGAGCACGCCCGGCTGCTGACCGTGCCGTCGCGCGGCGGGTCCACGCGGCTGGTCAGCGTGATCCGGGACCTGGACGGTGCCGGCATCGAGATCGACGACATCGGGCTGCGCCGGCCCACGCTGGACGACGTGTTCCTGGCGCTGACCGGGCACGGTGCCGAGCCGGCCAACAGGCCCGCCGCGGAGCCGCCTGCGGCGCAGCCTGTGGGTGAGCCCGAGCTGACGGGGAGGAAGGCATGACCGGCGCGGTGACGGCGGATGAGACCGGCGTGACGGTGACGAGGCACCGTGGCGTGGGCCGGGCGGTCTCGGATGGCCTGGTGATCGGCTGGCGCAACCTCAAGCGGATCCCCCGGCTGCCGGACGCGCTCATCTTCGCCACCATCCAGCCGATCATGTTCGTGCTGCTCTTTGCCTACGTCTTCGGCGGCGCGATCCCGCTGCCCGGCGGGGCGAGCTACCGCGAGTTCCTGATGGCCGGCATCTTCGCCCAGACCATGGCCTTCGCGGTGGCGTCGACCAGCGTCGGGATGGTCGACGATATGAACAAGGGCCTGATCGACCGGTTCCGATCGTTCCCGATGGCCCGGTCGGCGGTGATCAGCGGCCGGGTGGTCGGCGACATCGCGCTGAACTCGTTCGTGTTGGCGGTGATGCTGGCCTGTGGCCTGGTCGTCGGCTGGCGGTGGCACGCGGGGCTGCCCCGCGCTCTCGCCGCGGTGGCCCTGCTGCTGCTGTTCGCTTTTGCCATGTTATGGGTCGGCGCGGTGATCGGCCTGTCGGTCCGCAGCACCGAGGTGGCGTCCTCGGCCGGGCTGATCTGGCTGTTTCCGGTGACGTTCCTGTCCAACGCGTTCGTGCCGCCGCCGACCCTGCCCGACTGGCTGAAGCCGGTGGTCGAGTGGAACCCGCTGTCGTCGGTGGTGGCGGCCTGTCGGGAGCTGTTCGGAAACCCCAACCCGTTCACCGGCACCGGTTTCCCGGCCCGCCAGCCTGTGCTGACGGCGCTGATCTGGATTGTGGTGATCATCGGCGTCTTCGTGCCGTTGGCAGTCCGCAAGTACCAGCGGGTCACCAGCTAGGGCAGGTGAGAGTACGGTGCAGTGGCCGGGGCACAGCGACGACGCGGGCTGATGAATGTGAGAATCGTTCCGTGGAACCCATGCGGCGGGCACCCGTGCAGGAGCGCAGCACCGTCCGGGTCCAGCGGATGCTCGACGCGTGCGGCGAGCTGATCGACGAGCTTGGCTATGAGGCCATCACCACGACCCTGATCGCCAGGCGGGCTGGGGTGTCGGTCGGCTCGCTGTACCAGTTCTTCCCCGACAAGCGGGCGGTCGTGCAGGCGCTCGCCCGGCGCAACATGGAGAGCTTCATGGGGCGGCTGGAGGAGATCCTGCTCGCCCGGCAGCGTGCGGACTGGCGGAAGGCGCTGCACGCCGCGTTCGACCTGTTCGTCGAGCTGCACCGGGTGATCCCCGGGTTCCGCGTGGTCCGGTTCGGTGACATCGTCGACACCCACCTGCTGGAGCCCGAGCAGGACAACGACTACGTGTTCGTCGGCAGGATGGTCGGCCTGCTGGCGACATACTTCGAGCAGGCTCCGGACAAGGACCTGCGGGCCGCCCTGGTCGTGCTGGTCAAGGCGCTGGACGCGGTGACCCGGTACGCCTTCCGGGAGCGTGAGGGTGACGCCGCGGTGCTTGCCGAGGCGCGCATCCTGATGGACGTCTACCTCGCCCATCACCTGCGCACCCGCGGTCTCACCCCGACCTGGTAACGGACGCCCCGGTGGCGGGTCGTAGGACAAATGTCCCGGAGCGGACCCGGACCATTCGCCGTAGGGTCGGCGGCGTGGATCCTCTCGCTCGTGCGGCGGTGACCGCGGCGGAGCTGCGCGCGACCATGGCACACCTGGCCGGCGGCGTGGTCCTGGTGACCAGCACGCTGGACGGTGAGGACGTCGGGATGACCGCGACCGCGTTCTGCTCGGTGTCGCTGGACCCGCCGTTGGTGCTGGTCAGCGTCGGCGAGGGGTCCCGGATGTACGACGCGCTGGCCACCTGCGAGTCCTGGGCGGTGTCGATCCTGCCGGCCGGCGCACGCCAGGTGGCCACCCGGTTCGCCATCAAGGGGCGGCCGAGCGACCGGCTCCTGCTGGCCGACCTGGCCTGGCACCGCGGGCCAGTCACCGGGCACGTCGTGCTGGACGAGGGGATCGCATCGGTCGAATGCCTGACCGAGCAGCGGACGCTGGCCGGCGACCACGCCGTAGTCATCGGCCGGGTGGTCGGCGTACATAGCCGCAACCCCACCGCCCGGCCGCTCGTTCACTTTCGTAGCCGCTACCGGACACTTGCCAGCTCGTCGACCGGCCCGCCCGACCCTGCCGACGACGAAGGCTGAGCCGGTCACCGGGCCAGACCCAGGGTCGACCCACACACTGGCCGACCCGCTCCGGCGTCCTCCCCGCCCTGGCGTCCACGGTGTACGACGCCTCGACGGGCTGGCCTCGGCTGTGGGCAGGGTCTCGGCTCTCATGGCGCGGAGCAGGCATCCGCGAGTGCTCACTTTATGAACACACTTGATTGCTGTACGCAGTCAAATCTCTCCTCCTCGTTGCGAGGCCAGCCCGCCAGGTGGCGGCGGCAAGGGCGCCTTGCCCGGTACCGGACTGTCGGTCGGTCTCCCGCTCGGCCTGGCCGCTGCGCTGCTGCTCGCGGAGATCGCCGCGCTCGTCACCGGCCGTGCACGTCGTACCAGGAGGTCCTGAGCCGAGCCCGCCGGCTTGAGGACGGATGGGTCGCTCACCCCCTGGTGGGTGGGCGGCCCGTTCGGCTGCTGCCGACGTACCGCGCGGAAACTGTGGCGTTCGGGAGGTTGGACGCGCAGCATGAGTACGGTGCGGACCATCTCGTCGGGGGGAGGCCGAAGTGGAGATCACCTTTACGCATACCGGAGGGCTCAGGGACTGGGTGTACGTGTTGCGCGACGACGGCACACCACTGCGCTGGCCATGGCCCTCCTACGGCACGGCGCTGCCGCATGACCTGCTGCACTACGTCGTGGAGACCAGGCTTGGCCTGCGGCGTGGGTTCTGGGGCAGGCTGGCCGACGGCGGCGACTTCGCGGTGCTGAGCCGGGCCTGGGACCGGATCGCCGCCAGCGCCGGGCCCGACGACGTGGATGGCCCGGATGCCGACCCCGGCGACCTGACCGAGCTTGTTCAGGTCGAGTGCGTCGTACAGGCAATCGGGGCGGTGGGGGCGGCATCCGACGCCGAGGACTGCCTGCGCGCCGTCACGGAAAGGTGCGCCCAGTGGTCGGTGCCGGTGCCGGCCGGGCTGAGCCCCGCGGTGCTCGGCCGGCTGCAGGCCGAGCTGGCTGACGTGGACCGGCGCTGGCGAGCGCTCGCCGCGGGCCACTCGCTGGTGCTGTCGTACGGCCACTGAGTTCCGGCCATCCGGCTCGTGCGACGTGTCACGTCACGGTCGCCAGGGTCCGGGGCACATGTGGTGACCTGTCGTTCCCTCCCGCCAACAAGAGGTCACCACAACGCCGAGTGGTGACCACACGGGGTGGCCAGGAAACGACAGGTCACCACAACGCCGAGTGGTGACCACACGGGGAAAGCAGCGGGGCGCCGCCAGTCCCCTCAGGCCAGCGACGCCCCAGCGCGCTCAGCGCGCGACCCGATGGTACCGACGTCCCAGCCGACGTCCGGCACCGGCCGGTCAGGCGGTCACCCGGACCAGCCCCTCCAGCGCGTCCGCCGCGGCACCGGCCTCCACGACCCGGCGGGACACCTCAAGCTGGTCCCGCCCGAACAGCACCATGCACAGCGGCACCCCCGCCACCAGCACCTTCTGGGTGATCCTATCCCCGCGTGCACACCACTGCCGCGGCTCGCGGCAGCACCATCCCCATGAGGCAGGAACCGCTCCACCCGCGCGTTGCCCGGCCGGGAGAAGGCGGCCGGGTCCAGCGACGCCGTCGTCACCATCACGGAGAACGGCTCGTCGGCCAGCGCGTCCAGCGCGGTCTGGATCAGCCTGGCGTCGTTCTGGTACAGCGTCGAGGCGGTGACCAGCACCACCGGCCTGTCCAGCCTGGCCAGCCAGGACGGCTCCGGCTCGACGCTGCCCGGGTCCCACACGCCCGGGCCGACCAGCCGCACCGCCGCCGGCAGGTCGGTCCGGGGGGTACTCCAGCGGCTCCGCCGTGTAGCTGAGCACCAACGGTGCCTGCATGTACACGTCCCAGACCCGCCTGATCGCCGGCACCCCCAGCCCGGCACGCATCCGGTTGACTGCGGCAGCAGCAGGTTGAGCAGCCCGCCCGCGGTGGTCCGGATGAGCGTGTCGCGCAGCCGCCCGGCCGCCGTACGCACCGCCTGAGACCGAGCCCGAACGGCGGCGCGCCCCGGCTGACCAGCGGCAGCAGGAACACCGCGGCCTGTGCCCACGGCAGCCCCGAGGACTGCGCCGCGCCCCAGCAGTTTGTTGTCGACCAGAACGACGTCCGGCGCCTCGTCACCAACCGCCCGCCGGATGTCCTCGACCTCGTACGGCGCCCGCGCCACGCACACCTCGATCGACCGGCGCAGCGAGTCGACCCGGTTGCGGGCCCGCCAGGTGTTGTCCTCGCAGGCCAGGATGCGCGGGTCGATCGGACGGGCGGAGATGCCGAGGCCCCCCGCAGTGCCGCAGCCCGCTGCCGTCATCCGCCCGCACCGCCACCTGGTGGCCGCGGCGGCGCGGCTCGGCCATCGTCGGGATCAACGGGTAGAGGTGCCCGCTGCCGGGCCCGGCGTACACCAGGAAACGTGTCATCGGGCAACCGCCCTCGCCGCGTCGGCCACGGACTGCCCGCAGCCCGTACCCAGCAGATCGTCTGGTTCGGCAGGGCCGGGCATTCCGTTCGTGTGGTGGCGGTCGAGGGTGCCGGCGGCGGGCCGCGCTCCAGACGGTAGCGCGGGGTGATGACGCCCACGTACCGGGATAGGGTCGGGTGGATGGACGACGACGTGACCGAGCTGGCCACCCGGCTGTTCGACCTGGCCCGCCGGGGCGAGACCGACCCGCTGGACGCCTACGTCGAGGCCGGCGTACCGGTGAACCTGTGTAACGGCAGCGGCGACACGCTGCTCATGCTGGCGGCGTACCACGGCCACACCGGGACCGTGCGCGCGCTGCTGGCTCGCGGCGCCGAGCCGGACCGGGCCAACGACCGCGGCCAGACCCCGCTCGCCGGCGCGGTCTTCAGGCAGGCAGACGACGTGGTCCGGGCGCTGCTGGCCGGCGGTGCTGACCCGTCCGCCGGCCGGCCGTCCGCGCTGGACACCGCCCGGATGTTCGGCCGCGCCGACCTGCTCGCCCTGTTCGGCCAGCGCCCGTCCTGACCCGCCGCGCCGAGCTGCCGATATTGTCCAATGTGGATGGTCCGGTGCTGGCGATGGTCCGTCGCTGCCTCGCCGTGCGGGCAGGTCCGGGGGTGTGGCAAGGGCAGGGCACGCCCCGGGACCCGTCAGCGGCGTTCGGTCCGGACGAGCAGAACTATCGCGGCGCTGATCAGGATGAGGTTCTTCAGCACGAACTCGCCGTCAGCGGTGAGCAGCAGCGGGTCGCCGTTCCTCATCATCAGGTACGGCACGGCCAGGAAGGTCAGGAACGGGCCGCACAGGTGCGCCGCGAGCACGACCAGAGTCAACCGGAGCAGCCAGCCGCCCAGCAGGAGCACCCCGAGGATCACCTCGACCCAGCCCAGCATCGGGACCAGGAAGCCCGGGTCGATCCACGGCACCATGGCGCCGATCAAGTCGAAGACCGGTGACTGGCCGAACATCTTCAGCGCGCCGAACCAGACGAACACCAGCCTGAGCGAGACCCGCAGCGCGGGAGCCGCGAACCCGGTGAACGACCGCCAGGCCGCGGTCCGCCGTACCGTTGACGAAACTGGTCAACGCTGGGAAACGGCCATCCGTGGCGCGGTACTGCCACCTGCTACCGGTTGCGGTGGGTGGCCGGCGGTCGGTGTCCGGGTCGGCCGGAGTGACCTTGCTGACTACCGACCGCGCCGTCGGATCAGCCTCAAGTCGTCCCTCGATGGAAATCTTCACCTCCATGATTCGGATGGGGGATCGGATAGGAGGCGCGGTGGTGCGCTAGCTGTATGTCGGTTGTGCTGCTTTCACGTGGTGTTCCCTTTCGCTGCCGAGCAGGACGTTGGCGGGCTCAGCCATGGTGCGGCTCAGGCATGGTGCGGCTCAGGCATGGTGCGGCTCAGGCATGGTGTGCCGGGACCGGCCGGAGTCCGGACGTGGGGCGGCGGCCGGCGGTTGCCGGCTCGCGCTCATGGCTGATGTGCCGGCCCTCACAGCATCGGGTCGTGGGCCGGCGTGACTCATCACGGTGGCAGTGATGGCGACTGGTCGCCCGGGGGCCAGCTATAGCCAGGCCAGCGTGTCGGTCGGCGCGTCGGCCGTGCAGGTGCGACATGTCCTGCGTGGGTCGAGGCAACCCGTAGGCCAGTTGACAGCGGTCGGCTGCCGGTGCCCGGCCGTTAGTTTTCGCCGGCCGTGAGGCCGGCTGTCGGCTGTCGGCAGACCTGTCGGGCAGCCCTCGTACACTGCCGCGTCCATGTCGTCCATAGCGATCCCCCGGTCTTTGGCGTCCCTGCTGCCACCGCCGAATGGCTCCGGCCGGTGGCGCCCGTCCCTAAAACGGAGAGATGACCGTCGTCGGTGATACGTGTTCCGCTAGTCCGTTACCCCACTAGTCCGTTATGTGGTCTGGGCGTTCAGCCGTCCGCCGGTTTCTTCGGTGCCGGGCCCGTGTCACCTGTGCAGGGCAATCGGCACCGCCGCCTCAGTCGGCGGAGCGTTCCCGCCTCGAGCCGGCACCACCCGTGTACAGCGCAAACGATGCCCGACAACACGGCGCCCGGTGCCTGCGGGCCAGGCGAGCCTGACGCCCGCCTTCGCCACCCAGGTGGCCCGCTTCACCAAATGTTGTGCGCCCGTTCAGCGTAGGGATGGAAGGTGGCGGTGGTCAAACGATATTGGCCCAGTACGCCGTTTCGTACCCCTGTCGTTGTTCGGCGGAGCCCGTAACAAAAAAGTGGTCTCGAGAAATCTGCGGTTCACCCAGTCGAGACATGTCGTCGACCCGGTGGAACGGCTCGCCGTAAGGTGCCGTAAGGGAATATTTGTATCTCCCGCCGGCAGCCCGAACGGCGGGACGTCGCACGGGTCGTCCGGCGGATCGAGCCAGCCCGCCGACGGGACACGCTTAGCTTCCAGCACCATGCAGGTCACCTCGATGTCGTCCGTCGAGCAGAGCTGCTGGCCGTCCGGCGCGGAGCCTGGTCGCCCGTGCTGCCGGGTGTGTTGCTGTATGGCCTTGATCCGGGCGTTGCCGCCGACCCGGCGCGGAGCCTGTCGCCCGTGCTGCCGGGTGTGTTGCTGGTTCTGGCGGTGCCACCGGCCGGGCGGCGGAAACGTAGGGGTTCCCCGGTGCTCGGCGGTGTGGTTAGTCTGGCTAAGGAAGCTGCTCGCCGTCGCCGTTCGGTGGAAAGGAAATGCTTCCGCGGTGCGCGCCCCCCCGGGCCCTCCTCCCCGCTGTCTTGTTGTCCGACCTGATCGCTGATGACGCGACGGTGGCGGCGCTCCAGGTGCGCGCGGCCAGCGGCGAGCCGGGCGATTGAGCCGGGTCCGGTCGAGGCTGGCGCAGTATCTCTACGCAGTATCCGATGCCGCGAAACCGGGACCGGGCGAAGCCGCACGGCGCGCGGCGTCTACGGTCCTCACCCAGGCCGAGCGGCAGGTTGCCGCGTTGGCCGTGGCTGGCCTGCCTCGTCATCGGCCCGGTCTCGTCATCGGTCGCTTTCCCGCGTGTCCGGCTGGGAGGGCCGTTTCACACCGTGGAGTTGCGCTGGGTCGGGCTAGCCTGCACTGTCTAGCGCACGGCGTGTGTTCGCCTTCGCCCGTGGTCTGGACGAGCCTCGCTAGGCGTTCGCATCATCGGCTGGGTGGAGCCGGGCGCGCGTGCCATGATCCGCCTGGCTAGCCTGGTTGGCGGCTGGAAGGTGCCAGCATGAACCCGTTCGATGATGGAGGAAGGACCGCAGAATGACCGTAGCCGCCCACAACCGACCCGGGGGAGCAGGGGCCATGCAGCGCGACCGGCATCTGTACCGGATCACCGGCGGCCAGCCACTGCGCGGGTCAGTAACGGTCGGGGGGGCCAAGAACGCGGTCACCAAGCAGCTCGTCGCATCCCTGCTGACCACCGAGCCGTCGGTGCTGACCAACGTGCCACGCATCGTCGAGGTCGAGATCGTGCTGCACATGCTCACCGAGCTCGGCGCCGCAGTCGAGTGGCTCGACCCCACGACGGTGCGGGTGCAGACGGCGGAGATCACCAACGCCAGCCTGTCGGAGCTGTACTCGGGGGTGAACCGCATCCCCATCCTGATGATGGGCCCGCTGCTGCACCGGGTCGGCGAGTCCAGCATCCCGCTGCCGGGGGGCTGCCGGATCGGCAAGCGGCCGATCGACTTCCACCTCGCCGGGCTCCGCCAGATGGGCGCCGAGGTTACCGAGCTGCCACGCAGCGTGACCGTCAAGGCGCTCAAGCTTGAGGGCACGCACGTGACGCTGCCGTTCCCGAGCGTGGGCGCCACCGAGAACATCCTGCTTGCCGCGGTGCTGGCCAAGGGCACCACGGTCATCCACAACGCCGCCGTCGAGCCTGACGTGCTGGACACCGTCCACTTCCTGCAGCAGATGGGCGCGCTGGTCAGCGTCGAGGTCGACCGGACGATCGTCGTCGAGGGGGTCGAGAAGCTGCGCGGCGCCCGGCACCGGCCGATCAACGACCGGATCGAGGCCGCGTCGTTCGCCGCCGCCGCCGTCGCCACCGACGGCCGGGTCGAGGTGTGCGGCGCCCGCCAGGAGCACCTGGTCACCTTCCTGAACCACCTGCGCAAGCTCGGCGGCGAGTTTCAGACCACCGAGCACGGCATCCTGTTCTACCGCGAGCGGAAGCTGACCGCCGAGCACGTGGAGACCGGCGTGCATCCCGGGTTCATGACCGACTGGCAGCAGCCGCTGGTCGTGCTGCTCACCCAGGCGCACGGCGCGTCGGTGATCCACGAGACGATCTACGAGGACCGGTTCGGCTACACCGACCAGCTCAACCAGATGGGCGCGAACATCGCGTTGTCCACCGAGTGCCTGGGCGGGCGGGACTGCCGGTTCGCCAGCAAGGACTTCGAGCACAGCGCGATTGTCATGGGTGCCACGCCGTTGCGGGGCATGCCGCTGGAGATCCCTGACCTGCGGGCCGGCTTCGCCTACATCCTTGCCGCTCTGGTCGCCTCGGGGACGAGCGAGATCACCGGCACCCGGTATCTCGAACGAGGCTATGAGGATCCCGTCGGCAAGCTGCGCTCCATCGGCGCCCAGGTCGAGACGGTCCCGGCGCCCGACCCGACGGACTGACCCGCGCGGCCAGGCCAGGCCGGCCCCGGGCCGGGGCCCGGCCCGCAGGTTTCCACACTTGCTCGGCCGTACGCGGGCCGGGGCGCAGGTTTCCGAAACTTGTGCGGCCGCGGGCGGATTCGGCCCGCAGGTTTCCGAAACTTGTGCGGCCGTACGCGGGCCGGGGGCGCAGGTTTCCACAACTTGCCCGTCGGGCCAGCCCGACCACGGGCTGCGGGCGCATCGGCGGGCAGGGGCGCCACCTGCGAGCTCCCGCCCGGTGCCCCGGCGCACGCTGAGCTAACATCTGTGAAATATGCACCCAATTCTGGTGAGAAGTATACATCGACTAATGTGGAACGCACTTTCCAGGCGCCTGCCGCTTTCGCCATGATGGCTCTGGGTACGGAATGAGCAAACTGTGCGGTCTCCATGGGGGGTGGGAGGTTCCGCAGGACGGATCCTGCTTGTTGCCGCGGCGTCGCGTACTGCGCTTATGCCGTCGATGTGCCTTGTATCGGCTCAGGCCTGCCAATTTCCGAGGGTGGCGACACGACGTCACGACGTAAGGGGGGCTTCGTTGGTCGAACGGTACGAAGTCTACTGTCTTGCCAACCCGTTGTTCTACGACTTGCTCGACCGGCGGACCGACGACAACCCCGACTTCGCGATATCGAGCCGGCCGGTCCCCACCGGATGGCTGCACGAGGCCACCGACACCTGGCTGCACTACGCGCCGGCGGCCGGCTGGCGCTGATCGACTTCGAGGTCGCCACTCGCATCGAGGACAATGCCCGGTCGACCCTCGCCCATCCCGGGTACGGCGCGCCGCCCGACCGGCTCGGGCCGGCCGTGGACCACTACGCGCTCGCCTGCCTGCGGCTCGGGATGTTCGCCCCCCAGACCACAGTCATGCTCGGTCTGCACCGGGCCAAGGCCGCCCATCTGGCCGAGGTGGTCACCGAGACATTTCCGGTGCCGCCCGGGCCTGTTTACCAGGCCGTCCGCACCATTCTCGGCACCGCCGTGGAGTGCGAGCCAGCCGGCGCGGACGCGGCAACCACGGCGGACCCGCTGGGTGACCTGGGCAGCTTGGGCGACTTGGGCAGCTTGGGCGACCTGGGCAGCTTGAGCGGCCTGGGCAGCTTGGGCGACCTGCCCCTTCCCGGCCGGGCCGGATGGGAGCCGGTCCGGGTGGCGCTGCGCCATGCCACCCCTCGCCAGCGCGACACCGGAGCGCACCGACCGGCTCTTTCCCGGCGACATCGCCAGTTCGAGCCCGGCGGCGGCATCAACATCGCGCACGGCGCCGCCGGCATCCTGTACGCCCTGGCTGCCACCGGTGCCAGCCGGTCCCGGAGTACGACGACTGGCTGCGCACCCGCGCCCTCGACCCCGGTTACTCCGGTTACTCAACAGGCGCCGGCTTCTACGACGGCCGGCCCGGCGTGGCCTACGTCCTGGCGGCGCTGGGCCACCCAGCATGTCGAGTCCTGAGGTGCCTGGTCCTGGAGTGCCGGGTCTTGACACCAGCCCCGACCGTACCGATACGACTTGTTCCGATAAAGTCGATTCCGATACGGTCCGAACCGTTACAGATCTCAACCGGAGCGACGATGACGGTGATCACGAGAGCTACGACATTACGCTCCAGGCCGTAACGTTTTCCTATGGACCGCACGCCGAACCGGTGCTGCGGAACGTGGACCTCCACGTGCCGGCCGGCGAGCACCTGGCCGTCGTCGGGCCGAGCGGTATCGGCAAGTCCATCCTGGCCGGCCTGCTCTGCGGGCTGCTCCGGCCTGTTGCGGGCGCTGTCCAGGTCGGCGGTCGCCCTGCCGCCGACCTGGCCGCCATCCTGCGCGCCGACGAGCTGGCGGCGGTCCGGATGCTGATCCCGCAGGAGGCGTACGTCTTCGCCGGCACGGTCTGGGCCAACCTCACCTACCTGCGGCCCGCCGCGACGGCGGAGCAGGTGGCCAGCGCGGTCGCCGCCGTCGGAGCCGGTGCGCTGGTGGCCAGGCTCGGCGGCCCCTCGGCCGAGGTGCGCCCGGCCGAGCTGTCCGCCGGGGGGCCGCAGCTTCTCGCCCTGGCCCGCGCATACCTGTCCGCCGCCCGGGTCGTCGTCCTCGACGAGGCAACCTGCCATCTTGACCCGGCCGCCGAGCGCCAGGCTGAGCTGGCCTTCGCCGCCCAGGGCGGCACGCTGGTCGTGATCGTGCACCGGGTCAGCTCTGCCCTGCGGGCCGACCGGATCCTGGTGCTCGACGGCTCGGCCGTGACCGTCGGCGAGCACCAGGCCCTGGTAAGCAGCTCGCCGCTGTACCGGGAGCTGCTGGGGCACTGGCAGGCCCGGCCACTCACCGCCGCGCCCGTCCCCGACGGGCCAACGGCTCCCGATGGTCCGGCGGTCGCCAACGGCTCAGCGGCCCCCAACGGGCCAGCGGCTCCCGACGGCGCGGTCCCCGTCGCCTCAGCCGGTCAGATCCATCCCGAGTGCTGAGCGATCCGGATCGCCTCGATCCGGGTCCGCGCCCCAGTCTTGCTGACGACACGGGACAGGTAGTTGCGCACCGTGCCGGGGCTCAGGTAAAGCTCCGCGGCGATGTCCTTCGCTGGCGCGCCGCCAAGCGCCCGGCGGAGCACCTCACGCTCCCGGCCGGTGAGCGGGTTGTCCCCGCCGGTCATGGCCGCCACCGCGAGCCCGTTGTCGATCACCGGCTTTCCATGCGCCACCTGGCGCACGGCCTCGACGAGCTGGCTGGGCGACACGTTCACGGCGACCACCCCCACCCGCGGCGCCAGCCGGGCCACCGTGCTGGCGAGGTCGGTGAACAGCGGCCGTCCCAGCAGCAGCAGCACTCCGCACTCGGGCAGGACGCTGTTCAGCCGGCTGCACAGCTCCTCGGTCGTCAGCGAGCCGGGCAGCGCGACATCGAGCACCACGAGGTGCGGCCGCTCCTGCCGGGTGACGGCCAGGACCTCGTCACTGCCAGCCAGCTCCGCGACGACCTGCAGGTCTTCCTCCTTGGACAGCACCGCGGCGAGCGCTCCACGCCATAGTGCGTCCTTGTGTCCGAGCAGAATCCGGATCAACGCATCCCCCTGTCTGGGCCGTCCTCTGGCCGAGGAGCGGGTCCAGAGCGACCCGGCCAGCGCTACTCGCGCCGTACGCACGAGGGGCATAACGCTACGAACTGGTGTTTGGGCTCGGTTTGCGTTGTGTTAGGGGAACGCAACGCTCGCCGCGAGCTGGCCTGCGCCGTGCGGCTCTGTACCTGCCCAGGCTGGCCAGCGCCTGCCTAGGCTAGCCGAGGCCCGTCCAGGCTGGTCGAGGCTTGTCCAAGCTGGTCGGTGTGATCCGACGCCCTGTGGCGCGCTGCGGTGGGCGCGACCGGCGTTCGACAGGGTTCGACAGCTCGGCCTGCTTTATGCCTCTAAGTTCATGTTCGTCAGACTAGGCAGCATCTGTACCAATACCAATCACGCCAAGCGGCGGAGGTTTCGCGGTGAGCGTGGTAGACAGAGCAAGGCCGAGCGCGGCTCACGTCCTGGCAGGTGGCCGGTAGCCCGCGGGAGGCGTACGTCGGCGCGCTAAGGGGGATAGCGTGGCTCGATCCTTTTTGTCTCGCCTGGTGCCCCTGTCCCCGGCCATCCCGTACGTCGAACGTCGGGCGCTCGTCCACGCTCTCGACACGGCGGCCAACCGTCGGGTCTGCGTGGTCCTCGCCGGCCCCGGCTGGGGCAAGACGACGACGCTGGCGGCGTGGCTGGGGCAGGTGTGCCCGGTTGGCGCGGCGCTCGGCCCCACCTCCGACGACGAGATGCGGCGGTTCCTGGTCGGCCTGCGCGACGCCCTGCGTGGCTCGTCGGCGGTCCCCTGGGAGCTGCTCGGCAGCGGCACGGGCCAGCCGGGCGGACCAGCGGGCCTGGGTGACCCAGCGTATCCGGGTGACCCAGCGGGCCCGCGCGACCGGGACCGTCCGGACGACGACGTCGTGCTGGTGCTGGACGACCTGGCGGACCTGCTCGCCCCGGCCGGGCTGTGGGGGCTCGTCGAGGAGCTGTGCCACTACGCCGTGCCCTGGCTGCACATGGTCGTGCTGTCCCGCCGGGAGCTGCCGTTCTCGCTGCGCCGGCTGCGTGGGCAGGGCCTGGTCGCCGAGGTCGACGCGCCGCGCCTGGCGTTCGACGTCGACGAGGTAGCCATGCTGCTGGAGGCGACGACCGGCACCGCCGACCGGGAGCTGGCCGGGGCCATCCGGACCGCCACCGGGGGCTGGCCGGCGGCCGTGCGGATGGCGGTCGACACCTGCGCCAGCGCGCTGCCGGAGGACCGCGACGGCGTGCTCCGGCACATTGCCCGGCCGGGCGGCCGGCTCGGGGAGTACCTGGCCGAGGAGGTGCTCGCCGCCGAGCCGCCGGGCGTGGGCGAGATGCTGCGCCGGATCGCCGTCGTACGCCAGGTCACCCCCGCGCTGTGCGACGTCCTGGGCTTTGGCGACGAGGCCCGAGCGCTGTCCGACCTGGCCCGCCGGGGGCTGGTCGAGCTTGGGCCCGGGCAGGAGCCGTCCTGGTCGCTGGCGCCCGTCGTCCGGGACTTCCTGCTCGCCGGGCGGAGCCTACCGGCCGAGGAGCGGACCGCCCTGCACCAGGCGGCGGCGACCTTCCACACTGGCCGCCGGTCGTACCCGGCGGCGTTGACCCACCTCAGCGCGGCCGGTGACCACCCGGCGATCGCGTCGCTGCTGGCTGACCACGGCAGCGCGCTGGTCGAGGCCGGCGAGGCGGACACCGTGCTCGCCGTGGCCGAGCTGCCGGCGGCTGCCTCGGACGACCGGCGGGTGCAGCAGGCGCTCGGCTACGCCCGGCACGTGCGCGGCCAGTGGGCCAGGGCGCTGGAGGCGTTCCGCCGGGCTGGCGCCGATGAGGAGAAGCTGCCGCCCGGTCTCTCCTGGCGGATGGGCTTGATCCAGCACACCCGTGGGGAGGTCGACCTCGCCCTGGCGCTGTACCGGCGCGGCGCGCTGGCCGGCGAGGACACCCCCGACGAGGCGCTGCTGCTGTCCTGGCTGGCCGCCGCCCAGCACCTGACCGGCGACTACGCGGCCTGCACCGCGACGGTCACGCGGGCCGTGGCGGCGGCGAGCCGGTGCCGGCACTCCGGCGTGTGGGCCGCCGTCGACACCGTCCGGGCGATGCTCGCCGCGTCGGAAGGCGACCGGGCGGGAGCGGACGCCTACTTCAGCAGCGCGACGCAGTGGGCGGACGCCAGCGGCGACCTGCTCCAGCGTGCCCGGATCACGGCGTACCGGGCTGACTACCTCGCCGAGATGGGCGACCTGGCGGACGCGCGTCGCCAGGTCGACAGCGCTCTCCAGCGGAACGAGAGGTGCCGGTACGCCGCGCTGCACGCGCACATGCTCAAGGTCCGCGGCATGGTCCGGGCGCTGCGGGGTGAGCTGGACGCCGCCCTGCGTGACCTCACGACGGCCGGCGAGATCTTCCAGAACGGCGGCTCCCGGTTCCTGGGCCGGGCGCTGGTCGGCGTGGGGTACGTGCACCGGGTGCGCGGCGAGCTGGCCCAGGCGCGGGCGGCGTACGAGGACGCGCTGGCCCAGGCCGAGCCGTCCCGCGACGTGCGGAGCCTTGCCCAGGCGCTGAGTGGGCTGGCCCGGGTCCGGGCGGTCGACGCCCCGGAGACCGCCCGGGCGCTGGCCGAGCGGGCGGTGGAGGTGGCGCCGCATCCCAGCCTGGTCCGGGCCCTGCACGCCCGGGGGTGGGTGGCCCTGCTCGCCGGGGAGCACCGCGCGGCGGCCGAGGACGCCACCCGCGCGGCGGCCGTGGCCCGGGGCCAGCGGGATCGGGCCGCGCTCGCTGAGGCGTTGGAGCTGTCCGCCCTGGCCGGCCGCGGCCGGCACGAGGCGGTGCCGATGCTGGCGGAGGCCGTGCAGATCTGGGCTGAGGTCGGGTACCCGGTCGAGGAGGCCCAGGCCCGGCTCGTGGCGGCCCGGCTCGCGGGGGAGCGGGTGGCTGCCGGGCTGGCCGAGCAGGTGCTGCGGGAGCACGGCGTGCGCCTCGACGGCCAGCACGCGGCCGGGCCGCTCGCCGTCCTGGCCCGGTCGGCGCCGTCGATCTCGATCCGCACCCTGGGCGTGTTCCGGGTGGTCCGGGAGGGGCAGCCGGTGCCGGCCGGGGCGTGGCGGTCGAAGAAGGCCCGCATGCTGCTGAAGATCCTCGTCGCCCGGCGTGGCCGGCCGGTGTCCCGCGAGCAGCTCACCGAGCTGCTGTGGCCGCGGGAGGACCAGGGCACGGCCAGCCGGCGGCTCTCGGTGCTGCTGTCCACGGTGCGCGGGGTGCTCGGGGCGGCCCACCAGCCCGCCGACGAGGGGCCGGTCGTCGCCGACCGGGACGTCATCTGGCTGGACCTCGGCCATGTCGACGTCGACGTCGAGCGGTTTCTCGCGCTGGCCGCCGTCGCGCTCGAGGCCGATGGCAGAGGGCTGCCGGGGGCCACCGAGCGGCTCGCGGCCGTCGAGGCGGGCTACGCTGGCGACTTTCTCGAGGACGACCCGTACGAGGAGTGGGCGAGCTCGTTGCGGGAGGAGGCCAGGGCGGCGTACACGGCCGTCCTGAAGGCGCTGGTGCGGCGGGTGCGCGCCGCCGCCGACGTCGACTCCGGCCTGCGCTACGCGCTCCGGCTGCTGGAATGCGACCGCTACGACGAGTCGGCGCATCTCGATCTGGTCCACATGCTGCTCACGGGCGGCCGCCGGGGTGAGGCCTGGCGGCGCTACCGCGAGTACGTGTGGCGGATGACCGAGATCGGGGTCCGCCCGGCGCACTTCCCGCAGGCCAGTCCTGCTATCCGCATCGCGGCCGGCGCCGCCGAATAACTTGGTTACGTATAACCTGGTTACGACCGGCGACGGTTCTTTGCCTTCGTTACATGGAGTAGCTGCATGTGCACCCGAATGGCGGACGCGGTGTAAACGCGGTAGAGCGAAGAATGCACGGGTTGTGATGTTGGCGCCAATCGCGTGAGTCGGGGCGCGGGAGGCAACACGAAGGGGTCACCATGTTCAACCGACTCATGGCGGTCGCAGGGGTCGCGATTGCCGCCACATTTCTCACCCCGGCTGCTCCGGCCAGCGCTGGGCTGCTCGGCCCGGCAAGCTGCGCCGACATCAAGGCCAGCAACCCGGCCGCGACGGACGGCGCCTACTCGATCCTGGCGGGCGGGCTGGGCGGCCTGATCGGCGGGCTCGGCCAGCTTCTGCCGGTGTACTGCACCGACATGGCGGGGGAGCCGAAGGCATACCTCAGCCTCCCGAACACCGGGCCCGGCCATAACTACTCGCAGTATCTGGCCGGCGGCGCCAGCCGCGGCACGACCGTTGTCACGTCGTACAGCGCGATTCGTTTCGACCCGGTCCCGGTGTCGTACTTCCCGCTGACGTTCCGGGCCAACATCGCCGACCAGACGTTCAGCAGGTCGACCGGGCAGCTCTGCCATTCGAGCGGTCCGCCCTGCCCGGGCAACGTGGTCACCTCGATGCCGTACGGGGTCGCCTTCGACTGCATCTCGCCCGGCTCCTCGGCGGGGCGGGCGAACATCGACCTGACCGGGACGCCGTTCTACGTGGTCGACACCTTTGTGGTCCGCAGCTTCCGTGGCTCCGGCAAGGCGACGTTCAACTCGCCGCAGAACGTCGACCTGGCCGGCGGCGGGTACTGCGGCTGGATCGCCCCGGCGGACATTTACAACCCGTCCAACGACAGCCCGAAGAATGACGCGAACGGCGGCTGGGACCTGCGGCTCACCCTGCTCGGCCTGTAGCCATTCTGGGCCGCCGTCCTCCGCCAGTGGACAGAAAGTGTGGTGGCACTACGTTTTCTGTCCACTGACGGAAGCGGCCGGTGGCGGTGTGGTGTCGGCGACGGCGGCCAGCACGTCCGGCACGCGGTCCGCCGTGGTCTTGTCCAGTGCCTTCCACCCGAGCAGCCCGAGCACCACCCACCGACATATGTAGACCAGAGCCCACGCGACCGCGCCCACCACCGCCACGCCCCACGGCACCGTCCCCGCCGCTACCGCCGCAGCCGGAGAGATCACCGCAACGACCTCCCCCCACCGAACAGTCACGACCGGCCCCTCCTGCTCTGGTTTGCCCGCACGCTTATGACGACGCCAACGACGAAGCCAACGCCGGCAAAGCTGACGACGACGACACCAACGACGCCAACGACGAAGCCAATGCCGCCGCCATCGACGAAGCCACCGACGAAGCCACCGACGACGACCCCAATGCCAACGCCGACGACGACCCCCACGACGATGCCGACGAAGCCGCCGATGATGACGACAATGACGTTGATGATGGCGTCGGCATTGATAAGGTTCCCGATCCGGACGGCCTGTCGTCCTGGCCGGATGGGAAGCGCGCGCACGGCGCGGCGCTGGTCGGCGGCGTACAGCAATGCCCGGCAGGTACGGGTCGCAGACCGCAGGCCAGGGTCGTCGAGGATGGCGTACAGCTCGGCGGTCCACTCACGCAGCCGGTCGGCATGATCCTCCTCGGGCAGGCGGCGGCAGGCCCACCTGACCAGAGTGTCTGACAGTCGCAGCACGAGCTGGTCAGTCCGGCCGTACTCGCGGACCGCCGACGTCGTGCCGTCCGCTGCGGGGCTCACCGGCTACCACCGCGCGCCGGTCGCAACGCCCCCGTGCCTCTGCCCACCCGGGCCGGCGTACCGGCGTGCCGGGCGGCGTCGTGCTCCGCCAGCTCCTGTCGCACGGTCGCCACCCCGACCCCGGTCAGCGTGTAGAACTTGCGCGGTGGCCGCCCGCCGGGCCGTTCCCCCTCCGGCTCCCACTCCGACTCGACCAGCCCGTCCTCGGCCAGCCGCGCCAGCATCGGGTACAGCGTGCCGCTCTGGACCTTCGCCGCCTTCATCAGCTCGTACCCGTACCACGGGGCCGTCGGGTCCTCCAGCAGCACCCGCAGCACCCGCTCGGTGGTGTCGGTCATCTTCACGCCGTCAGTCTACATATCTTGGCCTACATAGCTAGAGCCGGCACCGACGGAGGCCGGTTCACGGCCGTGGCATGCGTGGGTGGCTGCCTGGTGCTCCAACCGGACGTCGTGATCCTCTGGTGTGGTGACACGCGCGGGAGCGGTGTGCTGTGTCAACCTCGCATGCGCGAGACCTGCTACGCGCTCGGACGGGGTTGTAGAAGCGGTGAGGCTCAGTTTGCTGGATGTTCTGGGTGGCGTTAAGTGCAGGTTGACGTTTGGCTGTTTGCTGGGGTTGTCTTAGCTGTCGCGCCAGTCGCCTTTCGGCGGCTGGCTTGCCACCGAAAATACTCTGGGTGCTCGCCGCTGTGCTCACCGAAATCCCTCAAAGTTTTTCCGGGATGCTCGGCTGGGCGGACGGTTGTGTCGGTGGTCCTATTTATTCTTCTGGTATGTCGGATGCGGTGGTCTCGGTGGTGGAGCAGATCTCGGTGCTGCTCGACTCCGGCCGCGACGCGCGCCTGTGGGGGCTGTCCGACGCGCAGGTCGGTGACGTGCTGGTGCGGGCGTACCAGCAGCTCGCCCGGATCACCGGGACCATACTGCTGCCCGCGATCCGCGAGGCGGAGTCGCGGGGTCTGGCGCAGGCGCATGATGCGCCGAGCATGACGGCCTGGCTCAGCGACACCCTGCGGATGCGGCCGGGTGAGGCCGCGCGGCTGCTGCGGCTGGCCGCCGTGCTGGATCGTGACCTGCCGCAGGTCGCTACTGCGCTGGCGGACGGGGCGGTCAGCCTCGACCATGCCCAGGTCATCGCCAACGCCGTCCAGGCGCTGCCGGCCGAAGCCTCCGCGGAGACCCGGGTGCTGGCCGAGGAGGAGCTCATCCGGCACTCCGGCACGTTCGACCCCGCTGAGGTTGCCCTCCTCGGACGCCGGGTCCTGGACGTGGTCGACCCCGACCACAACGACGAGCTGCTGCGCAGACAGGCCGAACGGGAGGCCGCCGAGGCTTACGCCCGGCGGGACCTGCGGATCACCCCCGCCGGCCCGGGGCTCAAACGGATCTGCGGGTTCCTGGACGCCGAGGGTGCCGAGACCCTGCGGGTCGCGCTGGACCCGCTGGCCGCACCCCGGCCGGCCGACCCGGCCACCGGGGTGCGTGACGAGCGGACCCCCGGGCAACGGAGGGCCGATGCGCTCGTCGGGATCTGCGAGGGGGCACTGCGCGGGGGCGAGCTGCCGGACAACGGCGGGGAACGCCCCACCCTGGTGGTGACGATGGACTACGACAAGCTGGTCGCCGCCACCGGCGTCGGGCTGCTCGACAGCGGTGAGGTGTTGTCGGCCGGCCAAGTCCGGCGCATCGCCTGCGACGCCCGCGTCATCCCCGCCGTCCTGGGCGGCACCAGCCAGGTCCTGGACCTCGGCCGCGACACGCGGCTGTTCACCGGCGCCGCCCGCCGGGCGATCATCCTCCGCGACCGCGGCTGCGTGTTCCCCGGCTGCGACCGCCCGTACCAGTGGTGCCAGGTCCACCACTGCATCCACTGGGCCGACGGCGGAAAAACAGACCAGAACAACGGCGTCCTGCTCTGCTCACACCACCACCACGCCGTACACCACAACGGCTGGGACGTGAGAATAGCCGCAGACGGGTTCCCAGAGTTTCTCCCACCACGCGCAAAAGACCCCGAACGCAAACCCATCCGCCACCACCGACACCGACAACGAGCCGCATGAGCCGGCCGGCCCGGCACAACCAGGAACACCCTCCGTGCTCACTCGGAATCTCTCATGCCCTTTTCTTGGCGCTCGGCCGAGTCTGCCCCTTTCGGCCGTCGTCCGTGTCCTGCTGGCAGCTCGACCCGACCACCTTGGAGGCTGCCGTGACCCTGGTCACCCGAACCCGAGGTCCGGCTGGAGCTTCAGCACAGTTGTCCCCGGATGGCTCCCGCGGGGTGTTCGGCGTTGTGCAGCCGGCGCAACAGCCCGGCTCATGCACCACCTCACGGTCCGGGTCAGCCACCTGCCGCAGCGTCCTGCCCTCACGCCCGTCCTGTCCACCCGGCCCGCGGCCGGTCCCCCCCAACGACCGGGACTCCGGCGTCGGCCTGTCCAGCCATCAGAGCAGGTGGAGCGACTCAAGGACCCCTCGGCGGTCTTGCGGCCAGCGGCGGGGCTGGTGGCAGTGTAGATCGAGCGGACCCGCTGGTAGACGTGCCAGGTGACCTCGACCTCGCTGTTCAGGTCGCCGAGCGGGAGCCACTTGTCCAGTCGTGCGCGTTGCCGGTCGGGGAGGTGCTCAACACCGGTGAGCAGGGTGCGTCGGACCCGGTAGAGCGGGTCGTCCTTGTGCCCACGGCGTCTGAGCGTGGCCTGCTGGACACGGCGTCGGACCTCGTCGAGTGCGTTGCCCGCGAGCTTGACGACGTGGAAGGCATCGAGCACCGCGACCGTGTCGGGCGGCTCGTCACGGATCGCGTTGCGGTACCCGCGGAACGGGTCCAGCGCGGCGTGTTCGACCGGCACGGTGATCTTGCCCCGTTGCTCGGTGAGCCAGTCCTCCTTGGGCCGGTCGGTGTACACCGTCGGACCGGTCGCTGCTGATCGCCGGAGGTCTCGCTTGCGTCTCGCCCTCGCGCCACGTCGTGGACCCGGACACCGCGAGACGGCTCACCCGGGTTCATCTACGAGAGCCAAAAATCTCGGACGGCGATGTCGAAAACCCGTGACTGGCTCCGTCCCCGCGGTGAACGTGACCACAATGGGTCGCACCAGCACCGAGGAGAAACACGATGGCCAAGTACCTGCTGCTCAAGCACTACCGCGGCGCTCCGGCTTCGGCCAACGACGTGCCCATGGACAAGTGGACGCCGGAGGAGATCTCGGCCCACATGCAGTACATGAACGACTTCGCGGCCCGGCTCACCGAGACCGGCGAGTTTGTCGACGGCCAGGCGCTCGCCCCCGAGGGGACGTGGGTCCGCTACGACGGCGCGGGGCGCCCGCCGGTCACCGACGGCCCGTTCGCCGAGACCAAGGACCTCATCGCCGGCTGGATGGTGATCGACGTCGACAGCTACTCCCGGGCCGTCGAGCTGGCCGGGGAGCTGTCGGCCGCCCCGGGGGCGGGCGGGAGGCCGATCCACGAGTGGCTCGAGCTGCGCCCGTTCCTGGGCGGGCCGCCCTGCATCACGGAGTGATTCCTGAGGTGGACGAGCTCCTGCTCCGGAGCCTCACGCCGAGCGTGCTCGGGATCCTCGTCCGCCGCGGAGCCGACTTCGCGGCGGCCGAGGACGCCGTGCAGGACGCGCTGGTCGAGGCGGTCCGCGTCTGGCCGGCCGACCCGCCGCGGGACCCGAAGGGCTGGCTGGTCACCGTGGCCTGGCGCCGGTTCCTCGACGCGACCCGGGCGGACGCCGCCCGCCGCCGGCGTGAGGACCTCGTCGAGGAGGAGCCGGCGCCCGGGCCCGCGCCCGCGGTGGACGACACGCTCCAGCTCTACTTCCTGTGCGCCCACCCGTCGCTGACGCCGTCGTCCGCGGTCGCGCTCACGCTGCGCGCCGTCGGCGGGCTGACCACCCGCCAGATCGCCCAGGCCTACCTGGTGCCCGAGGCGACCATGGCGCAGCGCATCAGCCGGGCCAAGCGCACCGTCTGCGGCGTGCGGTTCGACCAGCCCGGCGACGTCGCCACCGTGCTGCGCGTCCTCTACCTGGTCTTCAACGAGGGCTACTCCGGCGACGTCGACCTCGCCGCCGAGGCCATCCGGCTCACCCGGCAGCTCGCGGCCGCGATCGACCACCCCGAGGTGGCGGGGCTGCTCGCCCTCATGCTGCTCCACCACGCCCGGCGCGCCACCCGGACCGCGCCCGACGGCAGCCTGGTGCCGCTCGCCGAGCAGGACCGCGGCCGGTGGGACACCAAGTCGATCACCGAGGGCGTCGAGATCCTGCAGGCGGCCCTCGCCCGCGACCGGCTGGACGAGTTCCAGGCCCAGGCCGCCATCGCGGCACTCCACGCTGACGCGCCCACCGCCGAGGAGACTGACTGGGTGCAGATCGTCGAGTGGTACGACGAGCTCGCGCGCCTGACCGACAGCCCGGTCGTCCAGCTCAACCGCGCGGTGGCCGTCGGCGAGGCCGACGGACCGCGCGCCGGCCTGGCGGCGCTCGCGGCGCTGGACGACTCACTGCCCCGCCACGCGGCGGTGGCGGCGTACCTCCACGAGCGCGACGGCGACCTGGCGACGGCAGCACGGCTGTACGCCGAGGCGGCCCGAAAGGCCCCCAACCTCGCCGAGCGCGACCACCTGACGCGCCAGGCCGCCCGGCTCAACGCCCGCCGGTGTCGCTGACGGGTCGCGCTCGGATCTCCCCGCGGCACGTGGCGCGGCCCCGTAGCCAGAGCGGTCGCCTCAATGGACCCGCCCGCTGAAGTGCCCGGTGAAGCTGACCATCTGCGACGGTTCGGCTGCCCGAAAGCGGCTCACCCAGGCTTACCTACGAAGAGCCACGAAACCGGGATGCCGATTGCCGGTACGCGCCAACCAGCACCAAGCCAACGACGTGATATCCAGGTTGGTGACGACGACGGCGCGACGCGGGAAACCACCTTGCCCGTGGACGTGGTGACGAACGCACGCGACCCGTTCGAGCTCTTCGCCGCGTTGATCATCGGCGGGGTACGACTGCCTCAGCTTCATACCGAACGACGACGGCCCGGCTCAGACCTGGCTGGCCCAACCGAACGGTTCGTGGGTCTGCCACGTCACCGACGACAACGGCAAGCTTCGCCCGATCAGCGCAGGTACGACCCGCTGTGGTAACGGCTGGTAGCTACGAAATTACTTCTAGTGCAACAGCCGCGACACTGCCCGGCCGCGGGAGACCTGGCTCGACCACCGGGACCTACCTGTACTGGGAACAAACGCGCCAGATAGCGGCGATGGCTCATCCGATCGGGCATGCTGGCGAGGCACACGCTCGACGACAGCGAGAGGCGCATGGCCGGGCAGAACGCGGTGCCGAACTTCGCGGCTGACAAGCTGCGCCGGCTTCGCGACGCCGCGCAGCTCACCCAGGAGGAGCTCGCCGAGCGCGCTGGCGTGCCGCGGCTGTCCGTCGTCCAGTGGGAGCGCGGGTGGCGCGTCCCGATCGTGAGCCGGCTGGCGGCGCTAGCCAAGGCGCTCGACGTCAGCCCCGCCGAGCTCACCACCGCTGGCGAGGGCATCGGCGCGGAGACTCTCGCGGAGCTACGCCGCAACGCCGGGCTCACCCAGACCGAGGCCGGCGCCAAGGCCGGGCTCGGCCGCAGCTCGTACTCCGCCCTGGAACGCGGCGAGGTCGTCACCCTGGACCCCGCCGTCGCCCAGCAGCTCGCTGGCACCTTCACCGTCACCGTCGACCAGATCAGGACCGCCCACGCCGCCGCCGTCGCCACCCACCACAGCCGCCGTAGCTGACGGCGGCCCGGCTGGCCGCCAGGTTAGGGCAGCTCCTCGACGCCGAGCTCGTCGAGCGTGGCGTATCGGGTGGCGTCGGCGGTGACCAGCGGCCAGCCTCGGTCGCGGGCGCAGGCGGCGGCGTGCGCGTCGAGCTGGGTGCCGTCGAGCCGGCGTACACCGAGCTCCGCGAGGCGAACGCGACCAGGCCGAGGCGTCCAGACCCCGGCCGCTGAGTCACGACGCGCGCGGGCGCGACCGCTGCTGGGGCAGCGGGTCCAGGTCGAGGTCACGCCGTACGGCGTCCAGCGCCTCCCGCGGCGGCGGCCCGCCGAGGACGCTGGCGAGCTCGGTGTGCAGCGCGGTCACGACGAACGATGACAGGCTCTCCGCCGCGCCGATGAGGTAGTCGATGAGGTAGCAGGGTCAGGGGAAGCGCCGACGGGTGTTAGCGGCGTTGTGGGTAGCCGGCTGACATGGTCGACGCGGACGACGCCTTGGTCGTCCCGGACTTCGTAGAGAACCCGGAGCTGGCCAAGACGTGGGAAGAACCAGCCGGGTCCGCCCAGACAATGGTGAAAGTTACGCCCGGGCGTCGCGGTTGATCCGTTCCCACATCGCCCACTGCTGCGTGGGTGGAATGTCCTCGTCCGCCCGGGCCTCCAACGCGGCCAGGAACGCCTCGACCATCGTAGGGTCGGCGTCGTCCAGCGCGACGACCAGCTCGTGCGGGACGCATGAGCCGCCCCGCGCGGCAGCCGACATACCCTCGGCGATGAACGCCGCCTCCCAGTCGAGGATCGCCCGGTGGTCACCGGCAGACATAATGATCACGCTGTCCGCCCTGGCCTCGGTCAGCGTGATCCGTTCATGGGTGCGCGCCCGCCCTGCCAGCTCCGGCAACCCCGGCGCCTGGGCGAGCGGCATCGTCGTCTCGTCGTGATCGTCTCGATACGCCGGTACAGGCGCGTCAACACCGTAACCGACCACCACGCCGGACGCCGACATCACCACGCCTTGCGTCGCAGCCCGTTGCCCGGCAGCGGTCGTCGGGCCGCTGTTGGGGTGGTCATCCGTCCTGCTCGTGGAGGCGAGCGACCACCGAGTCGACCGGCTCGCCGCCGCGTAGTCGGTTTCTGACGCGGGTGCCGTCGGCCATGCGTGCCAGGTCGGCGGGAGGCAGCCGTCGTTCGATACATCGGGCGACGATCGCATCGTCGTGGAGGCCAAGGCCGGCGTCCCAGTAGGCGACGGCGGTCTTCGGTTCGATGAATCGGGACAGCCATCGCTTGGCGACCTGCTCGGCCTCGGCCGGGGCGATCATCGGCCAACGTGCGCAGATCTCGGCGGCCATGCTGCCGGGCCGTGGCGGTGCCGGCCGGCGAGCCCGCTGGGCGGCCGAGCGCGGACGGTGAGGTGCGACCCCGAGCCAGCTCGCGATCGCATCACCCTCCGATCGGGCAGCCTGCAGGAGGTGCGCGCGGAGCCGGTCGACCTCGGCGGGCTCGAGGGTGCTGGACGCCGTCCTGACGACCATCCCCAACTGCATGGCCAGGGTGAGCACGCGCGAGGGGTCCTCGCCGAGCTCGTGGGCGAACTCGCGGACGCTCATCTTCTCGGCGCGCGGCGGACCAAACGGATTCACCAGAGACACTGGGCTCCTTCTCGGGCTTCGGACAAACCTTCACCAATGTTGCGCCGGGGTACGACAAACTGCCGATCGACCACTCCGCCGACCCGCCTTCGGCGACTTCCCAGCCAGCCGTTCGATCGCCCGCCGCGTCCGGTCGGGTTCGTACCGGTTGGTTGCTCAGTCTCGCAGTCGATGGCGGTCAGGTTGTCGTCGTGCCCGGCAGAGTCGCCAACCGGGCGCAGGTGGATCAGCGCATGAAGAGGGTGGCGAGGTGCCGGTCGACCTCGGTGAGAGCGGCCGGTGCGAGGTTGCCGCGCTTCTGGATGAGCCAGGCGATGGGGATCTGCGCGACCCGGTCCACGTAGACGGCACCGAAGGCGCCCGCGGGCACGACGAACGGACGGAAGTGGCCGGGCTCGGTGGCGATGGTCGCGGTGATCACCGTGCCGAACGGGCCTTCGTTATACAGCCGGGACGACACCACCACCTCCAGTCCACCGGTGTGGGTCTCCCAGATCTCGCCGGGGTAGTGCGCCTTGACCGGGTTTGGCAGGGTCAACGGGCGTCCCGGCGGGTCCACTGCTCACGCGCCGCACGCAGCCGGTCGAGCTGGTCGGGCGGCAGCTCCTCGACGCCGCCGGGCGGCTGGTAGCTGGCGATCCAGGCGCGCAGGTACGCCTCGTGGCTGACCTTTTCCATCCACGCCGAGCGCGACAGGCCAACCGCGGCGGCGGACTGGTCGATCTCCCCGAGCACGGCTGGGTCCACGGTGATGCTGATCCGGGTCTTGTCCACGGGCCGATGTTACCCAAGGTATGCGCGGCAGTAGCACCGCCCCTCCGTGCCCGGCACGGCGGAGCTTGCGGACGGCGGCGTACGTCCCGACACTGGAACGTGCCTCAGCCCAACAGGGCCGAGGGAAATGGGCCCGGTTCCCACCCGGATGGTCGGTGGCCGGGCCTCGCGCTGTTCAGGGGCCGCCGTTCGCGCGTCAGGCTGGAGCTTTTCGGCCGAGACACCAACGCCGTGCGAGCAGTCGCCGGCCCCGGCCGCCGGCCGACATCGTACGTCCACGAACGCGGGCAACGACACAGCTCCGACGCGCATCGCGGCGGAGGTCGCAGGCCCGGGCCGGCTCATCACGAGCGGTGTGACACCCATGGGTGGCCCATAGGCTTCCTTGGACATTGGACGGGGCCGGGCGAGGCTGCCGTCCCTGCCCCACGTCTGCTTGGAGGAGGTGGGGCAGATGCTGTGCTTCAGCACGATGTGGGGCTGAGCCCACCGTAGAGGGATGATGTTCCGGCGCGTCATCAGGCGCGCCGGAAAATCCTCATCCTGAACGTTCACTCGCGGGCGAGGGTATCCCGGACCACACTGCGTCGTATACGGTCTGTGCCGATATGGTGGTTGGGCCAACGGGAGTATCCGCGTGACGCGAGTGTCCCTTGGGGGGCTGGTCGGCGGGGTGGCCGCTGTTGCCGCCGTTTGCGTGGCCACGGCGGCGGTTCTCGCTGTCCGCATACCCGTGCCGCGGTGGGACTCCGTCGCGCTCGCCGTCGCTCTCGGGGTCGCGGGCTACCACCTCCAGGTCAACGTGCGCATCGCCGGGCAGCGGCTGATGTTCGTGTGGTGCCATACGGCGGTCGCCGTAGCCCTGGTCCTGGAGCCCGCACCCTGGGTGGTCCTGACGACCGCGGTGGGCATCGCGCTGGCGACGTTCGGCCCCCGCGGGCCGCGTCCGCGAGTCAAAGCCTTCTATAACACGGCGTTGTTCACCGTTTCGGCCACCGCCGCTGCGGCCGCGTACCAGGCGCTTCACCCCGTCCTCGCGCTGAATCCGTGGCGGACTCCGGCAGCGGTCGTCGTAGTCATGCTGCTGTTCAGCGTTATCGAGGATGTCGGCGTGCAGGGCGTGATCGCGGTCGCCTCCGGGCGTCGTTTCGCCACGATCTGGCGGGGCGGGGCCGGTGTACGCGGCATGCAGTTGGCGACCGATCTGATCCTGTCGGTGGCCTCTGGGGTGGCCGCGCTGGCCGAGCCGAGGCTGCTTGTCGCGCTGCCGGTCGTGGCGTTCCTGTTGCACATGGCCCACTGCAACGCGTTGGTGACCCGGCTGGACCCCTAGCTACCCAACAAATTCTCTGCCGCCGTGAGCGCGCTCAGCAGCGGCGAGCAGGACCGGGAGGCCGTGGTCCAGCGCGCCGTACAGCAGGTGGCCAGCCTGCTCTCCGCCCACACCGTCGAGCTGGTCCTGCACGTGCCCGAGCCGCTGCTGGTCCGGCAGTCCGCCTCCGGTGAGGTGTGGTCCGGCCGGCCAGCCGACGCCGTCCCCGTCACCGGCCAGGTCGCCGAGGTCCGCGCGATCGGCGACGCCGAGGGCGAGCTGCGGGTCTTCCTCGGCGACGGCGACGGCGACGGCGACGGCACCCTCTCCGACCGCGAGACCGCCGCCCTCGGCATCCTCGCCGCGGCGGCCAGCACCGCCCTGCGCAACGCCCGTGCGCACGCCGAGCTCGCGGCGATGGCCGAGCAGGCGGCGTACGCCGCCAGCCACGACAGCACCACCGGCCTGCCGAAGCGGCAGCTCCTGCTGAGCTGGGTCGGCGACCACCTGGCCTGGTGCCGGGCCGGGGGCGAGGACGCGCCGGTGGCCCTGGCCTGCCTGTTCATCACCGGGTTCGGGGAGATCCTGGACGCCTGCGGCGCCGAGGTCGCCGACCAGCTCCTCGTCCATGCGACCACGCAGCTTGCGGCCGGCACCGGCCGGGGCGAGCAGCTCGCCCACGTGGGTGGCGACACCTTCGCGATCTGGTTCCCCGACGCCATCGATGTCGAGCACGTGCGGGACCGGGCAGCCCAGCTCCTCGCCGTCCTCGCGGCGCCGGCACCGCTGGAGTCTGGCCCGGTCGTGCTGTCCGGCGTCGCCGGCCTCGTCTATGCCCCGCCGTCCACCGTCGGCGCGCCCGAGCAGCTACTCCGGCAGGCGCGGGTCGCGCTGCGGCAGGCGCACCGCCGCAAGCTGCCGGTGGCGATCTACCGGGCCGAGGACGACACCCGCGGCCAGGCCGCCATCGTCCTGCGCTCGGAGCTGCGGACGGCGTTGCGGCGGGGCGACCTGGAGCTGCACTACCAGCCGGTGCTGGACCTGGCCACGGGAAGGCCGGTCGCGGTCGAGGCGCTGCCGCGCTGGCGGCACCCGGCCCGCGGCCTGCTGGAACCGTCGGTGTGGATGCCGGTCCTGGAGCAGTCCGACCTGGTCGGCCGGTACGTTCAGTGGCTGCTGTCGCGCGGGCTGCGCGCTCACCACGCCTGGCACCGCCAGGGCGTGACCGCCCCGGTCGCGGTCAACCTGCCCGGTACGGCGCTGCTCGACCCCGGCCTGCCGGCCACGGTCGCCGCCGCCCTCCGCCGCGCCGACACCCAGCCCGGCCAGCTCACCCTCGAGCTCACGGAGAGCCGGGCGCTGGCCGAGGCCGACATCGTGGACCAGGTTCTCGCCGACCTCGGCCGGCTGGGCGTCGGCGTCGCCGTCGACGACTTCGGCACCGCCGGCACCTCGCTGGCCAGGCTCCGCCGGGTCCCGGTCAGCGAGATCAAGCTGGCCGCGGAGCTGACCGCCGACCTGCTCGTCGACCAGGAGACCCGGGCGATCGTGGAGGCCATCGTCGCGTTCGCCAGCCGGCTCGACGTCCGGGTGACCGCACAGAACGTCCCGACCCTGGAGCATGTCGCCGCGCTGGTCAGCCTGCGGGTGCACGCCGGGCAGGGGCCCCGGCTGTGCCCGCCGGTGCACGCCGACTCGATCGTCGAGGCACTTCAGGTCGCCGCGGAGCATGCCATCGCCGTCCGCGACGCCAAGGTGATCAACTTCCCGACCCGGGAGGGCTGAGCTCCGGGCGCCGTGTCTGAGTGTGCCCTTGACCTCGACGTTACGACTGTGCCATATTGCACACTCGTAACGTTGCGAGTGCGCCGGCCAGGCACGGGGGCTGGCCGGCAGGGGGCACCCCGGGTGGGGAGGTTGGTGGGGTGGCTGAGGGACGCCCTCCGCTACGGACACGGTTCGGGCTGACGGGCATCCTGTTCTTGCTACGGCGTCGGCGGAAGGGCGACCCGCCCGCCGACCAGGGGACGCCGCCGGGTGTGCTGCCGCTGCTGGCGCCGGTGCGGACCTCGACCCGACGGTCGCAGCGGAGCTGGCACCCTTCCTCCGTACATCTCGAGGGGCTGGCCGCGGGCCGGCCTGTTCCGACGACGGTTCCCCCCGTCCGCCCGGTTGATGCCCTGCCGACGGCAGCGGCCAGTGAGTGGAATCTGGGGACGGACCGGCCCATGGCGGCCGCGGGCCGGTGGACGCTACAGGTCCTGCTGTGGGCGGCGGTGCTGCTGGTGCTGGCGGCCGGAGCCCAGTCGATCGTCCGTACTGTCACGACCTTCCGGACCGCGCTGCTGTCGGTGGCGCCGCCGCCATGGGGGGACGCGCAGGCCCAGCGGGTCGCGACCGCGTTCGCCACCGACTACCTGACCTGGGACTCCGCCGACGCGGCGGCCCGCGCCAGGGCGCTGGCGCCGTACCTGCCGGCAGGCACGGACCCCGCCCTCGGCTGGGACGGGCGCGGCCGGCAGGCGGTGCTGTTCGCGATCCCCGGCGAGGTCGAGCGGGTCGGGCCAGGCCGGGCCGTGGTGCGGGTGGACGCGCGGGTGCGGCAGTACCAGCGGGGCGGAGCGGCGGGGTGGACGGCGCTGGACCCGATCTGGCGGCACCTGGCAGTGCCGATGGCGCTGGCCGGCGGCCAGGTGATGGTGTCTGGCGCGCCGGCGTACCTGGGCCAGACCGCCGTCCCGGCGTACAGCCGGCCTGCTGATCCGGGCACTGACCGGGCCGTCACCCAGGCCACCATCGCTGACGCCGAGCGCTTCTTCTTCGCCTACGCCGCCGACAGGCTGGGCCTGGTCACCGCGCCCGGGACGATGCTGACCGGTCTCGGCGGCAGTGTGTCGTTCGTCGGGCTGGACGCCTGGACGGTGTTCGCCGGCACGGGAGACGAGCGGGACGCGGCGGCGACGGTGCGCTGGCACGACGCCTCGGGGGCGACGTACCGCCAGGGGTACCGGCTGCACCTCGTGCGGGTCATAGCCCACGGCGCCAGCCGCTGGCTCGTCGACCGCATCAGCAGCGTGTGACGTACGGTTTCGTCCTTCGGTCCGAGGCGCGGGCCGCGCTTGGCCGGATGCGGGTGGTCGACCCCGAGGGAGCGAAGCTGGTCGCCGCCGCGATGCGGGCACTGGTCGATGATTCCCGGCCGGGCGGCGTGCATGTTCTGAGCGAGGCCGAAGGGCTGTACCGGCTGCACATCTCCCCCTCGACCCGGCGACGCGCGCGACGTTCGAGTACCGCGTGACCTACCTGGTGGACGATGACCAGGCCATCGTGACGGTGATCATCGTCGGCAAGCTGCCACCCCGCAGCCGGCACCGGGAGTGAACCTGTGACGACATCCAGCGTAAGCAGGTGAAGGCCAGCGTCCTCGACTCGACCGGTTGGTATGCACGGCTAGTCTCCCGGTATGCGCGAGACGAGGCGGGTGACGGTGACCCTGCCGGCCGAGGACGCCGACCGGCTGCGGCGGGTCGCCGAGGAGAGCGATGTGGCCAGTGTTTCGGCGTACGTCAGCGCGGCGGTGCGTGAGCGGCTGGGCCGTGACGCCGCGCTGGCCGAGCTGCGGCGCCTGTACGCCGAGCTGGGTGTCTGCGTGGAGGAGCAGCACCACACCTGGGCCAGGGGAGCCCTCGGGCTGGACGACGCCGCGCCGCGAGGCAACTCCTCGTGAGCGGGATCGGCGCGGTGGCGCTGGACTCCACCGCGATCCGCGGTTACGTCGCCGGCCGGCCGTATCTGGCCGCCGTCGTGTGGCACGCGGTCAAGCACGGAGTGGTCCTCATGGTGCCCGCCGCCACGCCGCCTGGACCGCCCGCCGCCGCAGTGGCCTGTCATCACCGCCGATCCCGTGCTGCTGCGTAGCCTGGCCACCGGCATCGCCATCGACGAGATCCCATAACGGGTCACTGACGGGGCGAGCCAGCAGGTCAGGCGAGCCTGACAAAGGATGCGCTGCCATCTCCATTTAGCTTGAGTATTGGCATCGGCTTGTTGATCGGATTTCCGTTCGAGTCGAGTGATATGATCCCGCTCGCCCCGCGCACACTCCAGGCGTCATGCAGACCGGGCAGGTTCTGGATAACATCGCTAACGGTAGGTGTCGCCGACCCCTGCGACAGATTGCCCCGAATCGCCATCACCGCGGTGAGGACGGCGTCGTAAGTCATGATGGTTTGGCCGTCGTTCAGCTCATCCAGCCCGAGACGCAACTGCTTCCAGGCGGTGGAGAATTTTGTATAGCCCTCGGGAACTTCGCCACCCTTCGTCCACATGTCGGGATGTGCGAGCGCTGTGTAGGAGATGGTCACTGGTTTGACGTTGTCGCTGCCCTTCAATGCGGCGGCGACCTGGCCCTGCTCGTCGAAGACAACCTCGGTGGAGTCGTCCCCGGAAAAAACACTCACCTCAAAGTCGTCAGTACACGATCGCTGTCCCAAGGCTTTGACGAACACCGTGAGGTCCTTCCCACGGCCGGCGAAGTACACCACATCGGGTCTGACCTGGCAGATCGCACTGGTGATCTGCGCGAAGCGGCCGCTGAGGTTCGTCCTCCCGCTGTCAAACTTTTCCACCTGGCCCACGAGACGGCGTCCCGCACTGGAACGAGGGAACCGTTTCTTGAACTCGGTGCCGAGCGTGGTCACGTAGTTGTCGGTGCTGTTCAGGTCTTGTACCAGCAGCGCCGTCTTCGTCTTCGCCTCGGACGAGAGATATTGCACCGCCGCGACGGCCTCGTCCGCGTTGTTCGGTGCGACTCGGACAAGGCTGGGGAACTTGGCGCCGTCCAGCTCGGTCGAGGTGATGTTTGAACCGAACATCGCGACTTTGTTGGACAGCTTCCGGACAAATTTCTTCGTCTCCTCGGTGCTGATACCGAGACCGGCGACCGCTACCAGGTTGTTGGGGGGAGCGACCATCGCCAGCAGTTTGTCCCCCACCCGGTCCCAGTCCAGTGCCGGGCTGCCGGGGTCTGCGAGCACCAACCGCACCTTGGGTGTCATCCCCACGCCGGATATTGTTTCGTGGTTCACCCGCCACTGCGCTACAAATGCGCCCTCCACGTCGTGTCGGACCGCGTCCGGAGACGAGGGATCTGAAGGTACGGGAGCCATCGACCGGTAGAGCGCGATCGTCACGTAGTTCTTGGATGCCTCCGCGTACCTGTTCTCGTGGCGTATCAGGTCCTCGATCGTCGCAAGGTTCTCCGCGAAGATGTAGGAGCCGTCGGTGACGCCATGGCATGGCCCAGCCCACCCAGCCCGAAACAGTACGGGGGAGAACCCGCAGGTGACCTGACGTTCATGTGTGCCGAAAGCTGTTGCGCCAAGCAGAACTAAGCCTGAGACAACTATAGCTGTCCGGCGCCTTCGACGGTGTGGTTGAGTCGTCTCCTTGATCGCGTTCTCGACCATCTGCCCGAACCTCGACCCAGTCACCGGTTGATCCTCTCTGGGCGCAGTCGGTCGGCTTCCCTGGTGAAGGTCTCGTAACAGTCGGGAAAGAACTGGCCAAGACGACGCCAGTCGTCCTCAATCGTCCCCAGCAGCTCGTCGTAGGGATCCCTCAGCGGATCACTGCGTATCCAGCGGGCGACAGTGAGCTGGGTCAGGGTTGCCCTGATCACATCTTGCCTGCCTATCCCTCGCATGAACCGGGTGACCAGCGCCAACGGTGTCTCACCTCGTGCCAACCGGTTGGGTGCCGAGGTAGCTTCCTCGAACCGCACCAGCCATCTGGCGCACGCATCTGGTCCAGACTCGAGTTCGGCTTGTAGTTGTTGGACCACGTACTCCACGTGGTCCATGGCCAGCCGGTGATACAGGACGCCGTTGCTGTCGGCGCGGCGAGCACATTGAGCCGACAGACGTTCATGGGTACGTTCCCACGAGTTCTTGTCGGCCGAGTCGCGGGCGGCGAGCTTGTCGAGGAGCAGGTATCGTACCAGCGGATGGAGCTCCCGCGGCCGGTTTTCCGTATGAGTGATCCACGGGCCCGCACCGAGGTCCACCGGAGGGTTCAGACCAACCTCAGCCATCAGGCGTAGGGCATCACTGATATTGCGGGCCGCCGCGCATGTGACGAGCTGAGCCAGGTCCTCATGGTCGATTTCCTTGAGCAGCTCTCTGAGCACACGATCGGGAAGGCTCTCATGGTTCGGATCCGCGGGCGGGTCGAGCACTTTTCGCAGGCCTGTGGCCACCCCGTCCCTTTGTCGACCGGTCTTGGCCAGCCTCTCTTTCAGCGCCGTTGCGACAAGCGTGGTCCCGGCTGGATGCCCGAGAGTGAGCCGGTGCAGGGATGCCGCGATTCTCCTCGGTTCCGGAACCTTCAAGCTTTGCACCAGCTCAGCGATCTCACCCACCGACAGATCTCGTAGCGCAACCTCATAGATACGCGCACTGTCCGCTGGCTCTGCCTGACCGGCGGCAGCCCTCTTCCAGTCTTCGTAGCAGGCTTTTTCCGGATCGCGTGGTGCAACGCCCGAGTGCGATAGCTGGCCCGTGACGACGACCACGAGAGGCCGTGTCCCGGTCCGGTCGCGCGCTAGGTGGCCGAGCAGCGCTGATCCCGCACCCGTCTCCACGTTGTCTACCAGAACCGGACAGTACAGGGGCCGCTTGTGCAACGGGCGCCTCCGGCCGAACTGTTCGTCGACATCTGCCAGGAACGCGGCCAGCACGAGCTTCCCAGCGGCGTCCTGCTCCACCTGCTCGCCCTTGCTGTTCCGGTTCAGCTTGACGAGACAGTCGAGAGACTCGGTCGCAGGAGTCCCGTACCAGGCAGCGGCCTTGCCGAGCAAAAGGCGTTGGGTCGGTCGCCACCCCGCCAGCCCACCCACCATGTCCTCCACCACCTGCTTGACGCGGACGTTGAGGTTCAGACGTGGTAGGGCCAGCTCGGCTGCACCCCCGACCAGGGTCTCCAGATATCTCTCGAACCGGTCGACATGGTGGTGCTTCTTGAGGCTCTCCCTTACCTTTGTCCGGGCCTGCCCGTGATCCAGGCCGGTGATGTCACAGCTTATTGCGAGCTCGCCGACAAGGAACCGGCCGAAGGTGAGTCGGCCGTAGTTGGCATGCCATGAGCTTAGCTCCAGCACGAGAAGCCATAGGATCTGCCGCAACGTGACACCTGGACCTTTCTCGGAACCCAGCCTGGAGAAGTCCAGCTTGGCGAAAGGCACGTGTGCGCCAAGCTCTGCTGCCAGGGAGCCAAGCAGCGCGGTCTTTCCCGCGCCAGGCCGTCCGACCAGCCGCAGAATGGGTAAGGGTCGGTCCGTCGCTCCATATATCATGGGGTCAGGCCACCAACGGAGTAGCCGGCGAGTGCGCGACGTAGCGTCCTCGGTTGGGTAAGTTCGCCGCATCCAGTCGAGAACCAGGTTTTCGACTGCCGCCCGCCCGTAGAGCTTGACCTCGCCAGGATCTATCGGCCTACCCCGGTCCATCAGCTCACCACCTTGGTTCGAAGACCTCGGTACAGTCGTCACAAATCAAGTCTAAGCAACACCGAGATCATCTCGGGCTGATGGACCGGACGGACCGGACCCAGCGGAGCCGGCCATGACAACAGGGTACGACGAAGATCGTGACTGTGATCCATCCCGGTGCCCCCGTGGATATGCAGCACCCGCTGCAGTGATGGACGGAACCTAGTCGACTACCGGGCACGGTCGCAAGCACGGAAGGCGAGCGTTGCCGACGTACGGCTGCCGCCGCGTACACGACGAGCTCACCGGCTGCACCTCGGTGCCAGTGTTCGATCAGAACTGACATCGGAGGCCCATCGTGGCAACGACGTACAAAATTCACCCGGCGATCGGCGTCGCCCGGGTCGGCAACAGTCCGGACGAGCTCTTCATCGGGCCGGAACGGATCGGGGAGAGGCCCGACCCGCTGGGCGGGTTCAAGGACGCCCAGTGCCGGGTCAAGCGACAGGCGGCCCGCTTCCGCATCTACGCGCACCACGACGACGGCAGCCTCGAGGAGCTCACCGACGCCGAGGCCGAGATCTCGTGGGCCGTCCACCTGGTCAACAGCAAGGCGGCCTTTCCCGGCCGCGGCAACACCGAGCCCACCGGTGACCTCACCATCGACCCGGCTCACGCACGCTGACCGGCCCCGACCAGCGCCAGCTTTCGACACCGGCGTCATCCACCTCTCCGGCGAGCCGCCGGTGACCGTGCCGCTGGGCGAGATCCGCAGCGACGACGCCAACCACCTGCTCGTGCTTGGCGGGCACGGGCGGAGCCCACGATGCGGTACGGGATCGGCCATGCTGATGACCGACGCCGACCTGTGCCGGCGCGATGGCCTAGCTGGGACGGCGCGGTGGCACGACCGGCTGCGGGCCGCCCCGGTGAACGCCGCCCGCATCGGTGGCGCGCTGGCCACGTCGGCGCCGCGGGTGCACCCGGCCGCGAGCCACCGGCTGCTGCGGGACGGCGACCGGCGGCCCTGGTCGCGGCCGGCGACGCCGCGCTCGCCGTCGACCCGGTGTCCGGCAGCGGTGTGCCGCGGGCGCTGCGCACCGCCGAAGCTGCGGCGCGTCTTGCCGAGGACCTGCTCGATCGCCCGGGCGACGTCGCCACGTTGCTCGCGGAGTACGAGGCGGCGCGTGACGAGGAGTGCACGGCCTACCTGACCGAGCGCGCCGCCTACTACGCGGCCGAGCGCCGTTACCGCACGCCGTTCTGGGCTCGCCGGGCCAGCGCCGCGAAACCCCCGGTCAACGGCTGACCATCTCGCCGTCCCAACCTCAACGGAGAATACGGAGTTGAATTACCAGCCCAGAACCGGCGCTGCTGAAACGACCCTCGGACCGACCTGATCCACCGACCCGACCCTCCGCCCGTGCCTCGATGAGGCGTCTGAGCCTCAGGTGCATATTCCAGTCCGACACTGAGTTCCGGGCGAGGCGTTTACCAGTTCCGAAGAGCCGGCGACGAGTCCCCGGCAGCAGTCCGGGGCAGCTCGACTCGGTATCCGAGCTCGGTCAGAACTCGCGCGGCCTCGCTGGGCACGGCTCGGGTGGCGGCCGCGATCTGGCGACGGCGCCAGCGGTCTCGTCCCTCTTCGACTCGCTGCCGCCAACCTGGCTTGTAGTCGACCCCGCACTCCGTGATCAGGAACTGGATGATGTCCTCCAAACAAGGCCGAAATCGGCTCCCGCCAACGGGAAGGTGCAGCGACGACATGTCATGCGGTGTGGCATGGCCGGACTGCGACAGCAGGTGAGACAGTGCACCGCGATGTCCGTGAACCTGAATATGAGCGTGCGGCTTCGTCCGCATCTCCCTGACGTAGTCGAAGCGAAGGATGGGCGTTCGGTCGATATCGGCGTACAGCTTGAAATGCGACTTCTCCACCGCGAGGTAGCGCTGGACGGAGTCCAGGCAGCAGCTCATGCTGATCTCCAGGGCTGCTAAGCGCTTGCGGCCCACGGAAAGAGGAACACTGTCGCCAACCGGCCTGACCACCGATCGAGACCCTACCAGCTCGACCTCGAAGTCCGGGGCATCTGGGAAGACTGACCTGAGCAGGTCGGCCATCTCCTCGCTCAACTGGCTCGTCTGTTCCGCGAGCGTGCCTGGCCCCTCCAGATCAGCCTTCATCGCCCAGCAGAAACTCGATCTCCTGAAGCCTGTCCCACGCTGACCACTCGTCGCCAGCAAGCGAGTACGACTCGGCCCGGCGAGCTAGCTCGTCATACTCAACGCCCAGCCGCGCAAGGATAGCCTCGCGCCGTCGCAGCAGCTCCTCCCTGGTGACCTCACGCACGTGTACATGCGTCATCGCTCCTCCTCCAGTCGCACGACGCTGACGTCGCCAGTACGCCATAGGGGTACGACACTTCCGATGTGCCGACCCACCGCGACCGGACACCAGATCCGAGTGTAGGGCACGACCTGTGGCCGAGGAGTCAGGCAGAGAGCCACCAGGACGACCCCGCCAGCGATCTTGTCCCAGCCAAGCTCGCAGCTCAGACCGTTGGCCCAGGCGCCGGTTAGCCTCGCCAACAGCAAATCTTCGGAAGATCGTCGCGGCCGCCGTACAGCGAATGCCGCCGTACGGCGAACAATGCCCGCTGACCCCGCGAAAACGGCTCCTACGAGCACCTCGCCGCGGCGGCCCGGCGGGAGCGCCGTACGAAGGCAGGCCGCCATGACCCAGCCGGCCGTTTCCCCGCGTGTTGCTGCGTATTTCCCTCGTGTTCCGGCACACCGGTGAGGTTGGGCTGCCATGCTCGGCGACGGAGCTACCGCAAACGGCGACATAAAGGGGGGCCGGATGGCTGGCGAGCCGAAGGAGCCGAAGGACGGGCCGGGAGCGGCTGAGTCGGGCCAGGCTGAGTCGGGCCAGGCGGGGCCGGGCCAGGCGGGGCCGAGCCGCGTTGTCACCCGACGGGTGTTCCTGGGCGCGACGGGTGTGGCGGTCGTCGGGGTGCCGGTGCTGGCGTCGCAGGCGGCGGCCGAGGGGCCTGGGCTGCTGCGGCAGCCGGCGATCGCCGGGGCGCCGCCGCCGGAGCAGCTTCACGTGCAGTTCGGCGCGGACGCGGCCCGCGAGGTCGCCGTATCGTGGGCGACCCAGGAGCGCGTCGTGCGCCCGCGGCTGCGGCTGGGCCGCCACGGCGAGGGCTTCGGCACCGAGGTCGACGCGGAGGAACGGGTCTACGTCGAGGCGCTGACCGGCCAGACCGTCTGGACCTACCACGCGACGCTCGACCGGCTACGCCCCGCCGCCGACTACATCTATCAGGTGCATCACCGGGGCGCGGCGCCGCTGGGCGGGCGGTTCCGGACCGGGCCGGCGGGGCGTGGGCGGTTCCGGTTCACCAGCTTTGGCGACCAGGCGGTCCCGGCGCCGGTCGGGCAGGGCCTGGGGCCGTCCTCACCGAACGCCGGGTTCATCGTCGATGCGGTCGAGGCGCTCGACCCGCTGTTCCATCTGGTCAACGGCGACCTGTGCTACGCCAACGTCAGCGACGACCCGGTGGCGACCTGGCAGCGCTTCTTCGCCAACAACATGCGCTCGGCGCGCGCCCGGCCGTGGATGCCGTGCGCCGGAAACCACGAGAACGAGGTGGGCAACGGGCCGCAGGGCATGCTGGGCTACCAGACCCGGTTCGCCCTGCCCAACAATGGCTCGGGCGAGCCGGCGTTCGTCGGGAACTGGTACGCCTTCACCGTCGGCTCGGTCCGGGTCGTCTCGATCAACAACGACGACGTGTGCGTGCAGGACGGCGGGTTCAGCGCCTTCCGGCGGGACCATGTGCCGGGTTATGCGGCCCGCGGCCTGGACCCGTACGTGCGCGGCTACAGCGGCGGCGCGCAGCGGGCCTGGCTGGAGGCGACGCTGGCTGACGCCCGCGCCGCCGACGACATCGACTGGATCGTGGTCTGCATGCACCAGGTCGCCATGTCCTCGGCCCATTTCAACGGCGCTGACCTGGGCGTTCGCGAGCAGTTCCTGCCGCTGTTCGACCGGTACGGCGTCGACCTGGTGCTCGCCGGGCACGAGCACCATTTCGAGCGGACCTTCCCGGTGCGGGGGACCCTGCCCGGCAGCGCGCTGCTGACGCCGGCGCCGCGTGACGACAACCCCACGGTCATCGACACCACCCAGGGCGCCGTCCACATGATCATCGGTGGGGGCGGGCATCCGGGTTTCACCAGCCCCGACCGGTTCGACAGCCCGCACGACGGCGTCGTCATCTACGGCGTCGGACCGGGCAGCCCGACCAGCCAGCACGGGGCGCTGACGACGACCGAGCCGGCGCCGTGGTCGGCGTACCGGGACCTGACCAACCCGTACGGGTTTGCCGCCTTCGACGTCGACCCGTATGCGGCCGGTGACGCCACAACCATGACGGTCACCCACTACGGCGCCGCCGCCGGCTCGCCGACGTACACACCGCTGGACCAGTTCACCCTGCGGCGACCCCGTACTCGGCGGGCGCACCGGTCGGCCCAGCCCAGCCAGGCGGGCGCCGCCCGGCCGGGCTGACCGGCCCGGCACCTGCCTGACGCCGCCGAGCGGGGACGGCGGCTGGGGCTCGCGACCTCGCTCGACTGATGCGGAACGGCGACGGGCTCTCGAAGTGGGGAGCCGCCCGTTGTGCTGTCTGTGCCGCGCTGGCTGGCTGGTTGTCCTGCTTGTCCTTGCGCTGGCGGGTTGAGCGGCCGGGTGTCGCCGCGACCCGATCCACGTCCGGCCCAAGGCCACGACCGCATCACTCGCCAGCTCCACCTGTCGCTGGCACGGGCGCAGGATATCAGATGGCTTTCCGACACGCCGGGCGCCATCTACGTCGAGTTTTTGCCCCTGTTGGTCGGGCTGCGGTTAGCGAGGATGGGGAGGATAAGGTTCGTAGTGATTAACTAACGTTTCTATGCCCTCTTGGTCGGGCTGCTGTTAGCGAGGGAGAACGGCGAACTCGTGATCAGCCGGCGAGAGCCGTTTCTATGCCCTCTTGGTCGGGCTGCTGTTAGCGAGCGGGAGCACATGTCTCTCGACCGGACGGGTCGGGTGTTTCTATGCCCTCTTGGTCGGGCTGCTGTTAGCGAGAGCCATGATGGCTCCAAGGTTGTGGGCAGCGACGTTTCTATGCCCTCTTGGTCGGGCTGCTGTTAGCGAGGAGGTAACCGCAACGCAGCATGGCTTCGACCTCGTTTCTATGCCCTGTTGGTCGGGCTGCTGTAGCGAGGGTACGGCGTGTCGCGGATGGTCTGACCTGCGGTGATAGTACCCGGTTGCGAGGACCTCGCCAATGGTGATCTTCGGAAGATCGTCGACGGGCCGCCGTAGGGCTGCGACATGGCCGTTGAGCTGCGGAAACGGTGTCTGCGAGCACCTTGCCGCCACGGCGTCCTCGGCGGTCGTGCTGTACAGGTGGGGGCGGGGCTCATCGGATGATCCAGTAGTCGGAGCGTTCCTCGACGACGCGGGCGCCGATGATGTACCGCTCGGCGAACGTCTGCGTCGTCGTCGGGTACAGCCGCACCTGGTCTTCCAGCACGTCGATCCGCGTCCGGATCTCGGCGCGCAGCTCGCGTAGCTCCTCGGTCGACCGTACCTCGCACTCGAACACCGACAACTGCACACGCGGCCCGTAACCCGACAGCAGCGCCGCGACATCCTCGCGACGGCCGTCATCGGTGATGTCGTAGCACACGAGGAGAATCACCGCGGGTCACTTCCAGCGCAGCGGCACATAGGGCTCGTCCGGGTCGAGCAGGGTGCGGGCGAGCAGTTTGGCTTGGAGGCCGAGGGCGACGCGGTAAGATACTCGACGGCCGCTCGGCTGGTGCGTGGTGACGGTGAGCATTCGTCGCTCGTAGGCCGCGAGGAACGTGTGTCTGGCGTCGGCGCTCATGCGGCAGCCGAGGCTCGGGTCGTGGTCGAACTGCTCCGGCCTTATCTGCCCTGTGCTGATGCACCGCCATATTGCCACGTCGACCGTAATGGGGCGGAACTCCTCCATGAGGTCGAGTGCGAGCGCAGGTCGTCCCCATCGGTGGCGGTGCAAGAAGCCGACCATCGGATCCAGGCCAGCCGTTTCCAGCGCCGCGATGGCCTCGTGCGTGAGCAGGGTGTAGCCGTAGGAGAGCATGGCGTTCACCGGGTCTGGCGGCGGCCTGCGCTGCCGGCCGTTGAACCGCCATTCGGGGTCGAGCATCTGGCGCAGCGCCTGGAAATACTCGCGCGACGCGGCGCCCTCCACGCCGAGGATTTCCGCCAGTGAGGCGGCCGCCGGCAGGGTCGCGGCCATCGTCGCCACCAACTCGGCGGCGTCGGTGGCCTCGGCGGCGTCATCCCGCCGGGCGAGGCGCAACAGCGCAACCCGCAGGTTACCCACCTTGCCGTCCACGAACCCAGCGGCTAGCCGGCGGCACTCGGCATCGTCGTCCGCCGCGCGGTACTGTGCCCGCCGGGCCTGCGGATCGGTCGCCGTCGGCATGGTCAGCCGCCCGCCGAGACTGCCGTGCTCGGTGAGCAGCACGACCTCGATGCCGCGCTCGACCGCCTTGTGCAGGAATGGCGTGGTCAGCCCGATCCGGCCGTAGCAGACGACCTGGCGGACCCGCCGTAAATTGAGTCGCAGTAGTGACTCCTCGCCGTCGGTGACGATCAGTCGGTCGCCGCGGGTCCGGACCATAGCCCCCTGTCGGTCGACGTAGACGACGGTTTCCAGCGGGTCGGAGAGCATTTCGCCGCGGGCGATTGTGGTCGCCGTGGTGAGTTCGCCGAGAAATCGGAGGCCTCGTCGAAGGACACCACGTGCGACTTTCCGGTGTTGATCTCCAGCCGTATCGCCTCCAGTTCGGTGAAGACGCTGATGAGGGCGCGTTCGGCGTCGGCGCGGCTCGCGGTCGCGACGGCGAGATCGTCGGAATAGCGGATGGCCCGCCATCCGGCTTGCAGCATGCCGCGGTCGAACGTGTCGAGGTAGAGGTTGCTCAGCAGCGGTGACAGCACGCTGCCCTGGTGCAGACCGAGGCCGCGGGCGCCGGGATCTGTGCGGGCGCCGCGGACCGGCCGGTCGATCAACATGCCGACGAGATGGACGACTCGCTGGTCATCGACGACCGTGCGTAGCCGGCGCATTATCTCCCACTGCGGAATGGTCGCGAAACAGTCGCGGATATCGGCCCGCGCCACCCAGGTCATGCCCTCGTCGCGGGCTTCGGCCAACGCGGCGAGGGCGTCCTTGGCGCCGAGCCCACGGCGATAGGCAAAACTCCACGGGAGCAGCAGCGGGTCGACGACCGGGTCGAGAACGTGCAGCAGTGCGCGTTCCACAACGCGGTCGGTCAGCGTCGGTATGCCGAGAACGCGGACGCCGCCTTCTGGTTTGGGTAGCTCGACCCGCCGTACCGGCTCGGGCACCCACTCACCCGCCGCCAGGGCTGTCGCGAGCCCGTCAAGCCGGCGCGCCGCATCCGCCTCGAACGCATCGACCTCGGAATCCGGCCGGCCATCGGCCAACGCCGCGTCCCGCACCTCATCCCAGGCATCCAGCAACGCCTGCTGCCCAAACGCCCGCCCATACAACACGCCCACCGGCGTCACCCCCCGCTCTTCGCCTGCCCAGTAGACCACGACAGCCGACGGTTCCGCGCGTGCACCGACCAAGCCGCGATCAGGAAATAATCCGCCCCCGCCCCCGGCCGCGCCGGACACGCTCGGTCTATGCCCTGTTGGTCGGGCTGCTGTTAGCGAGTTCCTGCTCTCACGGCGAGAGCCGGAGATGAGAACGTTTCTATGCCCTGTTGGTCGGGCTGCTGTTAGCGAGTCCGACCGATAAGCCGCCGATCGACGCGCGTTGTTTCTATGCCCTGTTGGTCGGGCTGCTGTTAGCGAGAACAGCTACCCGTTCATTCGCCTCGGCGACGTCGTTTCTATGCCCTGTTGGTCGGGCTGCTGTTAGCGAGAGCACGCCGGAACCGCTGTGGTCCACGGACCAGGTTTCTATGCCCTGTTGGTCGGGCTGCTGTTAGCGAGAAAGGCTCACCGACGCCGAGGCCGCTCGGCTAAGGGTTTCTATGCCCTGTTGGTCGGGCTGCTGTTAGCGAGATAACAACAACACTGCTCGTGATGTTGGTGCTCTAGTTTCTATGCCCTGTTGGTCGGGCTGCTGTTAGCGAGGATGGGGGTTTCATACACCTACCGCAGCCATATGTTTCTATGC